>Ga0209932_1000035_pt1 | contig 39576 bp, 45 predicted proteins | sample SalPon2_B_H2O_MG_2_FD_185728 | JGI IMG/M metagenome (GOLD analysis project Ga0209932, IMG submission 185728) | Salt pond water microbial communities from South San Francisco under conditions of wetland restoration - Salt Pond MetaG SF2_B_H2O_MG... ...
GTTTTGAATATGTTTCGCCATGGACCATTTCATTATGGCACTGATACGCGTAGAAAGAGCGCGCTTCGCTTATCTGTACCTCATCTGCAAAATTGTTATTGATATTCTCAAAAACAATTCCATCGGACCCAGCAAAAAACGCCAGGATATACTTTATGAATTTCTGTTCATTCTCGTTCAGGGTCTTCCAGTCGTCAAGATCCTTCGAGAGATCTACCTCCTCCGCAGTCCAATTGCTCATTTGAGCCTTCTTATAGAGTTCCCAGAGGTGGGGATACTTCAGGGGGAACACTGTAAATCTGTTTAGGGTAGAAGCCAAGATTGGCTCATACTCCTCCTCAACCCATTCTTGAAATTCAAAGTAGTTTCCGATGTGACGTCCATCACTAAATATTTGAGGGTAGGAATCGAGCTTGCCACCACACAACTTTTTGAGATCCTCCTTCTCAATCAAAACTTTTTCGTAATCGATCCCCTCCGATTCACACAAGTTAACCGCGTGGTCGCAATATTGGCATCCGTCCTTCGAATAAATAGTGATTTTCATCTGTGATATTATCGTTGATAATTTTTTGTCCCAAAATTTTAAGCATGATTGTTGCATCCGAAATACACCAGAATGATATAGTAAAAATACTCGTAAATGAAGACGGGATTGAAGACGAAATGTACGGGGTGGTTGGTATGAACACTGGCCTGGTTCTTGGAGTTCGGTATTTAAATACGACAGAACTTGTATATAAATCGGCGTGTGTCTATCAACTGGAAGATGAAGACCAAGAAATGAGTCCCGCACCCTACGAAAGTGTCACAGAACATTACCCAACCGGTACGACTTTTCGAGACTTAGAGTTTAAGTCACTCGGAAACAATATGTACGTACACTACTCAGAAATTGACATCGAAGAGAGTGACAGTGAAATATACGACAACGGTGATGACGAGACGGACTCTGAGATGGAGGATTTCATCGTCCCGGATAACGAAATCGATGGACAAGTCGTTCCACCGAGGAATCACACCGAAATCGATAGAGAATGGGAAAAATGGAACCCCTCGACTCCAGGTGCTCGCAGTTTTAAGGATACGGTGGACATGATTGAGATGCACGCGAAAAGACACGCAGATAATCTCAATTTTTAGAAACCTAAGTTCCGTGGGAAAATACACTTTTTTAAAAAGTTGGCAGAGAGAATAACATGCTAGCTGCTATATGGTCCGATGTGGACAAACTTCTTAAAGATCAAACAGAACAAAAGCTAGTGGATATCAATATATGTAGAGAATGTGAAGGTGTTAAAGTGATTGGTCCCGATGGGTTTCCCGTGTGTTCATCGTGCGGTCTCGTTGATGGAACATTCATCGACGAATCCCCGGAGTGGACGAGTGGAATTTCCGATGACGGTACGGTTAACGATCCGTCTCGGTGTGGAAATCCAAACGCGAACCCCGAACTATTTTCCCAAAATTGGGGAAAAGGTACAGTCATCTCTACGTATAGAGCATCAACCTACGAGAACAAACGCATGGCAAAGATTAATTTTCACATGTCGATGAACCACCGCGACAGATCTTTGTTCCACGCGTACAAAGATATCGACGAAGCGTGTCACACACTTCCCGATTGTATTCTCAAGGATGCCAAAATTATGTACAAAAAATTTAACACGGAAAAGCTTACCCGTGGTGCGGTACGTCTCGGTATCAAAGCCAATTGTGTATTATATGCGTGTCGTCTCGCACAGTATCCGAGAACGACGAAAGAAATTGCGGATATGTTCGGCATTCAGTCGAAAGATATCAGTCGAACGACACAAATATTCAAAGACACGTTGATGGGTAAGACTGAAAAAAATTACGTCACGAAACCACTCGATATCATGCCTCGACTTCTTGGTCCGTTTAATGTGTCGCGTGAGGAGCGATTGCAGTGTAATAAAGTGTGTACCGCGCTCGAAGATTGTGTCGAACTCATGAGTAAGACACCTAATAGCATCGCGTCTGCAATCATTCTCATAGTACTTAGCGGTAGGTGTTCCAAGTCTGAAATCTGTGAAAAGTGTTCAGTGTCGGTACCGACGATCAACAAGATTGAAAGTATCATAAAAAAACACTTAGAGGTTAAAGCTTAAAAATAGTCAGAATGACAAAGAAAGTCTTTTTGAGTACACCGTGCTACGGAGGGTTGTGTTTAGAAAAGTATATGATAGGTATAATAAAATTGCAGCTTCATTTGATTAAACACGGTATCCAATTGTACATAGATACTACTGAAAATGAATCCCTCGTACACCGTGCTCGAAACGTGGCCGTCGGACGCTTCATGCAAAAAACGGACGCAGATTACTTCATGTTCATTGATGCCGATGTCGACTTCGACCCGGACAGTGTACTACGACTCGTGAATTCAGGACACGACATCGCCGTTGCGTGTTATCCGAAGAAGTGTGTGATGTGGGACCAAGCGGCGAGCGCGGTGAAGGGTGGTGATGATCGTAACATGGCCATGCTTTCATCGAGTCTCGTCTTGAATTTCGGAGCTTCGCGTCGTCCAGTTGAAAATGGTTTTATTGAGATTTTGGATGGACCGACGGGATTCATGCTCATTAAACGCGACGTGTTTACTAAGCTTGAAGAAAAGTTCCCACAGTTGTGGTGTAAAAACGATCATCAAAATAGAGACTTTGATGATTATCACGCGTGTTTTGATTGTATGATTGACCCCGAAACGAAGCGATATCTCTCGGAAGATTACGCCTTTTGTCGACGTTGGCAACAGTGTGGTGGAAAGATTTACGCGGACATCAATACAACCTTGGGTCACGTGGGAAATTTACCATTTAGTGGATGCTTGAATGAACGGCTTAAGGCTTAGATACTTTGTATATGAAGTATGAAAATAACCACCATTCTCACGACTCGTTCAAAATCGTGTCACGTGAAGACACTTCATACGATTCTTCGTTTGAATTTGAAATGTCTGGAGCGCGGTGTGAATAATGAAATCGTGTTCGTGAATGATGATCCATATGAAAAATCCGACGTCGTCACGGATGCCTTGAAGAAGAATCCAGATAAGATTCTGTTTATTGACTTTGGTGTTGGTATGGATGATGACTCTATTCTTCAGGTGTTTGAGAAGCATGAAGGTATCGGGTGTCTCGTGTTTCCGGGCGTCAAGGAGGGAATCGATTGGGGACTTTTCAAGGCGAAGGTTCGAGACGATGAGTGCATAGAACCGAATAGTCAAATGGGTCTCCACTTTGATACCGAGGTTGGACGAAAGATATCTGAGAATGTGTACGTGGTTGAGTCTACGTGTGCACGCGTGTGGGTTATGAATTGTAAAAATGCTTCAAAGTTTATAAAAGATAAAAAGACTGGGAACGTGAAGATTCTTCCACGTTCCGAACATATGTTTGCAAAGTTCAAGGAAAATGGCATGAAAATTCATGCATTTACAGCGGCTAAGTTAACCATGACATACTCACATGAATGTATTAGCAACATCCTCAACGCCGCGGGTGTATCAACAAATTAAAGCTTAAAATCCATATATCAACATGTCTATACCATCGTCGCAACCATTGTATACATATGTCGTGGATTTCATACATAAAGTGTGGGGAAGTAAAGAGTATTTCCCGGGACCGCAACCCATTTCAATCGAACGTAAACATTTTCCGATTTTACGAAATAATGAATATGTGGTGTGCGAAAAAACCGATGGGATGCGGTACATGATGGTGGCGTTGACGTATGAAGGCGTTCGTAAATGTATATTCGTGAATCGATCGTTTGATATGTTTGAGGTATCGATTAGTTTACGACGACCGGCGTACGAGGGTACGATTCTCGATGGGGAATTGTATGAAGACACGCTCATGGTATACGATGCGTTGATTATAAATGGCAAACCCATCGGTCATATGAATTTCAATCAGCGTCTCGATGAAATTGGTAAACTCTTGAAGACAATCATTTATGTCAAGACTGACAAATATAGACTTAAACTCAAAACATTTTATCCGTTGATTAAATTCAAAAAATTTATGGATGAATATCTACCGACTGTGACTCAAAATGTAGATGGACTCGTATTCACACCGGTGAATGAACCGGTGAGAATAGGAACGCATGAAACAATGTTCAAATGGAAACCACGAAACAAAAATACAGTTGACTTTTATATGAAAAAAGATGTGAGTTTTGTGGGTCCGGGGCAAGTGGGTCCACCCGTGTGGAAATTATACGTTCAAGAAAAGGGACGCTTGTTTTTTGAGAGTGAGTTTCCGGTATCGAAAATGAATGAACCGTGGTTTGAAGACGGTGCGATCGTGGAGTGTATGTATATCACGTGGGAGGATGGACCTCTGTGGTGGAAACCACTCAAACGACGACGAGACAAAACATACCCGAATAATAGACGAACCTTTTACAGAACCCTCGTAAACATTAACGAGAATATTGAGATGAAGGAGTTTTTAGATTGTATACCAATACATAATGCCCTGTACGGCTAGGAAGTTGACGCTCAGCGATAAAATCGTCATTCTTGTAGTACCATTTACCTTTATGTTTCGTAAACGCGAGATAGTGCCCACCTCCCTGCACACCCACATGAATACCAGACGCGATCAGTGAATACTCGAATTGATTGATGGTTAACTTTTCAGCGACATCCACGTGACTCTTCTTATCGAATGAAATGATGAGCACTTTTGGAAGTTCTGAAAAAACGCACCGCGTCGTCGCGATGTTGTGTACTTTTTTATTGTCGTCGATAAAATCGGTGATTGGATTCCATTTCATCGAATCACGAAGCATATCTTCCAGGGATATCGGTTGAGAACATAATATATGAATACTAAAATCTTCGGTACGTTCTGACTTTCCACCGGGCCATATGGTTTGTTGAATTTTTTTACCATAAAACCATTGTTTAATAATTGGGACTGACTGTTCTAAAATATCTATGATGCACAGTATCGTTTCTTGAATGTCATGTTGTTCATCATCGTCAAATCGAGGAAACTTTTCCTGGAAAAGATTGCGAAGCAGTGTCACGTCTATGGTGCGTTTGTCGCTCATTTTCCAGAATAGTCGAGTCATGTGTGCGTACAATTTAGTGAATTGACACGGTCCATCGTATCCGTGATCTATGAAATAATTTGAAAGGCATGGGATATGGAGGAGACATTGTAAGCTCGTGTTAAAATAACACGAGTTTCCAGAATTTTGAAATCCTTTCATTAAGATTTGTGAATAAAAAAGGCTTAAGAGGAAAACGCAAATGTTAAATGTAAGAAATAATGAACGTCGAATCTATCCTCAAGAAAGTTGAATCCGCCTTCGATGCGAATAAGGATGACCCATCCATCGAAGTTGAAATGCGCCTCGGAAAGTTTAATGGTTCCATGTTCGATACAAACGTCGGTAAAGATGTATTCGAACAAATTCTACGTGGTCTCGAACAATACGACGGATGGGAAGACGTCAAAAAGACCTCGTGTGAAGTCTTCTACAGAGATCGAGACAGTGTTCGTATGAGCGTGGATGATGAGACGGGTGACCAAACCATCGTGCAAAAGCGATCTATGTTTAAGGGAGATATCAAGAAAGTAAAGAGTGCTCCTTTTGATGTTCGATTTAGTATCTGCCGAGAGGTACCGATGCCACAAGACGGTGATTACACAGACATGGATCGCAAACGATTCAAGGAACGTGTATCTTTCATCCGTAAAAACCTAAGCATTGACATGACAAAGTCTACAGGTGATACAGTCGACATGGATGCAGAAGATCCAACGTCGTATCAGGTTGAATTTGAAATCATCACACCCAGTAAAGTGGAGACATCTGAACAATTATTCAACATTGTGCATAAAATCAATGACGTATTTAAATTGTTGTCTTCTAGTAAATGATGAACATAGTCTTTTTACTTTTGGTCGCCGGTGCGCTCATGTATGACCGAGCCGTGAATACCGATGAGGTCGCGGGGTCCAAACACTTTTACATGAGTGAAGGTATGTCCAAGGGTATGTATAAGCGTATGGAAGATTCCGGTGTCACCTCAGACTCTCTCAAGGCATTCGTACACATGGAGGATAGAATGCTCGAACTCGAACGCCTAGCCGTATGTAGTGGTATACCCAGACATCTCGAAGTCTCCGCACTTTCCCAACAAATAAAGGATCGTTTCCCTGCATTCGATTTTACCTATCACGGTATTCACGTGAAACAATCCGCTGAACCGAATAGACTCATGAACAAAAATATAACATGTTAACGAGTGATTTAAGTAAGTGTTTATGCATTGGACTCTCTATCATGTGGATTCTTTTGAGAATGAAAAGAATTAAATTATTATCATCTTCACTCCTTACGAAATTGTGGGTATACATATACACAAACTCTAGATATGACACGAGTTTTGGAGATTCTCTACCCTTTCGTATGTAGTCCGCAATCACGTAAATCATACCATCAAGAAATTCCTCCTTTGCCATGTGCATCCACGAATCCTTTTTGGTACCCCATGTGACAGTATCATCGTTAACGCGAACACCGTGACCATACTTAGTCTTGCCGAGCTGCAGTCGCTCAAGAATAAGATCGCGTGGGTCTTCCATGCTAACCATGAGACGGGTCGAATCTTTATGTCGTTGGAATAAATTCCCAACGAAGATCATCACATATGTTTTTCCATATGACATCTTGTTGATATAACTTTTCTTTCGACTTTAAGAGTGGAAAGTATTGGAGATATTCGTCTTCACCGAGGAGTTCACAAAATTTATACAACACGTACGAGTAACTCAAAAAATTCTTACGGTCGGGTGGACAATGGCGGTCGAATGGTTTTTGTATGTCCTTGAACATGATTCGAAGACGTTCTTCGAGTTCTTGTGGCATACTCGGAGGTTTGATACCATTGAGAATATTTGTAATGTATGGGACGTGCTCGTAGTACTTATTGAGTCGAAGCTTTTTCAAAAGCCCGCGAATTCGCGCGTGTGTGATTTCGTCGAGGGATTTAATCTTAAGCTTTTTGAGTTCTGCGCGAAGCTGTTCGATCACGTCATCTGGAATTGATGTCATTTCTTGCGCTTGAAATTGTGACATCTGCTCATTGAAGTGATTTTCCCGTTTGTATGAATAGTTGACAATCTTCTCGGTATTCTCTTGCTCTTCTCTATATGTGAGTTCTTCACTAATCAAACATGCTATCACGAGACCACAACGATCACATATGAGGTCACTCGTATCTTCGAAAAAAACTACATTACTTTGTTTACAATGTGGACACTCATCCCTTTTTCTTTCCACGGGTCTGTGGACGTTTTGATTTTCAACGTCGTTGAGATAGTCCATGAAAATGTCCTTCCTTTGTAGACCCTGTGTTTCTTTACAATTGAACACGTTATCGACTGTCGTGACCACACCCGTGTCTTCGACATATCTGTTCATGTAAGGCATACATTTGATTATATAGTCTGACATTTCAGTTTCATATGTATTCCGGTTGTGTGGATCGGTTTCGATTAACTCTTTCCATTTGTCAATGGTGTTGTTGTATCTACTTAAAAAGTTACCCTCCATATAAAATAATGTTCACCAATCTTTTAAACCGTGTTATTGTTTGGGTGTACGGCTTTTACAAGTATGTGACCACAATGCCAGATTATTACATTGAAAATGTAAACATGATCTATACCATAGATCCAATGAAACGTTACGATATCAAGGACACATTATGGAAAGACGAGTCAAAATATTGGGATCACGAGACCGATGAAGTCTATTGTGATCTCACGTACAAGAATTACATCGACACCGTGATTCCGGAAAACGTCAAGAAAACGATTCTTCGAATAAAGTATTGGTACAACGGAACCACGTATAAACTCATCACAGAAAACATGCGATTTTGTTTACCCGATGATATCGATAGTGAGTTTTCATTTAGTATCCCTTTGGGTGAAGCCTGGTTGGTTGATCACGACGATAAACCAGTGCGAGACATCACCAAAAAGGTGAAGCGATACGCTGGACCTAAAAATGATTTTCATGGTGAAAAGGTGAGAATACGAGATATGTTGTATTACACCGAAGACACGCTAAGAAAGGACTACCCAACGATTCGTTTGACGAACGCGTTCGGAATGTCGAAGAGTGTGAGTACGATTGATGGATACACTAGTGATCTTCGGCTACCTTAGTCGCCAGGTAAAATCGAAGCTCACCGAGATCCGCGACGTTATATTTTAAAATCAAAAAACGATTCGCTTCCTCTTGAAGAATCTGGACGGATGCGCACATACTCGTCGCTTTCGTGAATATGTTTAGATATTTCAATGAATAGAGTCCCGATATCATCGGACTCTCTTCATTGCATTCGATTTCCGTCTCTTGATTCGCGAAATCACCTTCGCATCGGAGTCGGAGTTTTGTATCCACCCGAGTGATTTCAATTTCGTTACCGATGTTTGACATGTCACGACACAGGCGTTGTAAGTCCATGGATGGAAGGGTCGTGACGGTCGTCATCTGAATCTCAGGAACTTCAATTTGACTTTCATTGATATCGAGAAGCTTTAACTCAAAACTCGTGCTCGTTTTCTTCGCTTCACTCACGATTTCAATATTCATGAATTCTCTGGAATCGACCGTAATTTTAAGGACATCGTTGTTCGTGATAGACTTTAGAAGTTTGAATGTGTTGGCGATGTTAATACCCGCGATGACTTCTTGTTCACATACGTATTCTTCAAAGTTTTCCGCCGGAAGAAACATATCGACGAGAGATGTTCGCGCCGTGTCGAGTGTCACGATGTACATTCCACTCGGCTTAAAGTAAATGTTTAGGTCATTAAGTACATCTTTGAGAACTTCAAATGTAGATTTAAATGCGGATGCTTGGATCGTCACCAATCTCATATCTATAAGTCTAGTTAATTACTTCTTTATGTTATTATACGCGTCGGAAACGCTCATCGTTATGCGATCTTCGAGTTCTTTCGTCATCGCGGGTTGGAGTGAACGTCCGTAGCTATCTAGACTAAAAATGTCCCCGTCGTCATCTTCACCGTCGATTGAAGACACACCACACGCGGAACCAAACCCACACCCACCGAAATCATTCGAGGGTACGAGAGATTCAAGCCACGCCTTGATTTCATTTCCAACGAGAATCTTTCCGTTTTGTGTCAGGAGTGTCGGCACGCGCGTGATGGAACCCGCATATTTTTGCGGGATGCCCTGAGTGTTTATATTGTGAAACTTTACCATCTGTTTGAAAGTCTTGTTCTTTTGAATATAATCAATAATGTCTAGGCTGTGCGCACACCTGGGACTGTATATCAGTAGTGACATTTATATGTACTGGTTTATTTTCTCAATTTAAATTAACGCATGATGAATGGATTACCCATCGCCCTACTTCTGATCGTCGTCCTTCTTTTGACGGTCAGACGCGAATCTTACAGTGAAATTTTTGGTTTCTCAGGATGGAGCAAACCCAATGAGGGAGTCATCCTCGATGATCCAGTGGAAGACATTTCCAAGTACCGTGTGGTGGACACGAAGATTGATAACGATACGATCGAGCGTCTCGTGCTCGCCACGAACAAGGCCATCAAGCAAAAGACTGGGGTGTGTAATTACATCATCGAAACCACCTCCATTAAGAAGTTCGTAGAACGCAGTGGTGATAAGCAATTTTACCGCGCGATGTTCATGGCCGTGAAGAATAATGGATTTGCCTTTGGCTTTGCGGTGACGGTCGACGCGGAGATCGTGGGTGACGTCGTCACGATCAAGTCTCTCCGAACACAACCGATCGATGCCGACATTCCGAATGATATCAAACCATTCACCGATGGTGAGGCTGGACAAGATTTTATCGAATATAAGCTCGTCAAGGAAAAGGCCATGCCTACCAGAAGTGAGTTTGAAGCCGCTAAAAATAAATTCCGTTAATTGTAATGATCAACATCAATGATGTACAAAAGATCGAAAATACACGAAGACAAATAAAGAAGGAAATATATACCAAGATCTTCGAACAATTTTCGAGAAAGATTAAACAGACGGCGGAGTTTGGACAGAAACAAGTCTTTCTACGCGTACCGAGTGTCGTCATGGGGTATCCTTCATTTGATCGTCCAACAGCGGCGAGATATCTCAAGCGACAACTCGATAACGGTGGATTCGTCACACAATTGGTCTCCGAGATAGACATTTACGTCACGTGGGATGTGAAAGTCACCAAGGAGCCGAAACAGGAAGAGGACCCAGACGTGGAATTCCCAAGTTTTGTCAATCTCAGAAAGGTTGCCAATCAATACAGGAAGTAAGTGCGTACTAATCTTTGTATTTAAAACCCCACTTAAATCATAAATGGACAATTTAAACGTACTCGTCGAAGCGAAGAAGGAGTACCTCGGGCAATTGTGTCATCTCATGACCCCAGTTATGATTCAAGTGTTTCAGGATATGTATGATGAGGCGACGAAACTTTCCAAGGGGCGACAAGTGCTCATCATGTATCAAAAGCTTCTCAAGGAAGTTCCGAATTGGAGTAACGCGATGTCGAAATCCCATTCCGATAACATCACCGAGCGATGTGCGTGGTTCAGTGATTTGCTCGCCGCGGTGTTTGTCGCGTGTACGAAAATTCTTTCATCGGTTCGTTTGAAGGCGGATAATAAGAAGATTAGTTTGAAGCTTCCCACGAATGAAGTTTTCATTCAGACCGTCTATAACAATGCCGCAAAGAATTTGTATAAGGACCCCTACGTGTATCACGAAGAACAATCCGAATACATTCGTGATGAAAAACTGACGTCGCGATTCTGTGTGTGCATCGAAGAATCGATCAAGGAATTGATTCCGGTGCAACAAATCCTTCAAACGTACATGTCACAAGAGAGTAAGGACATCGACATCGGTGACACCGAAGACGCCGAAGATCCCGATGTATTCGAAGGTGAACCCATGGAAGAAGAACCCCAACCACCCATGGAACCCGAAGCCGAAGCCGGAGCCGGAGCCGAAGCCGGAACTGAAGCTGAAACTGAAGCTGAAGCTGAAGTTCAAGAGATCGCACCAGTCGAAGAATTAGCGCGACCAGTGGGTTCCCCACTCGATAACGAGTTCAAGACGATCAATAATGTTCAAGTTCAAGATCCACAACCACAAGACGAAGATGTATTCTTCGGTGACGCTCCAGAACAGCGAACAAAAAAAGTTGGTTATAATTAAATGGAACTCTCCGATTACTTACGAGACCCCGTGTGGGCGGCGTTGATCGGTGGGATCATCACCGCAATTTACATTCACGCCAAGGCTCAACTGAATAATGAAGGTAAGCTCAAGATGGCGCAGTACACGAAGCCCGCCGCACTTAACGCGATTCTTATTTACTTTATCGTGTCGAATGGTATCGGTCAACGTGAGTCGATTTCCACGGAACCTTTTTAGACTTAAAGATTTTGAAGGTATACTAATAAAATGGCGTCTGTTTCTGCGTTCAATGATATGATGACTCAATTTCTTGTGGAATTGCACAAGACATTCCCACAGGAGAAAGGCATTAAAAAGTTTATGACTCAGTTCGAACTCTTGAAGGAGACGAATCCGAGAATGGCGGTCGATACGTTCATGAGTGGAATCACACCGTACGCCGATAAGATTTCCCAAAAGGACGAATCATTCGTGCTCAATGATTTGGAAAACATCGAATATCTCTGCGAACTGAACTTCAAGGATAATTGGAACTCGACGCTCTCGACGGGCACGAAGGATGCGATCTGGCAATACTTACAAACGCTCTACATGCTCGGGACGACGATCACCGCGATTCCGGCGGAAACCTTGAGCATGATTGAAAACATCGCGAAGGATTGCGCTGATAAGATGGGTGACGATGGAAAGGGTATCGACGAGGCCGCGCTCATGAAGACCATGAACAGTATGTTTGGTAACCTTATGAAAAAATAAACCTCACATTATATAAATGAAAGCTTGGTTTGACGATCCCAAAGAGCTGATTAAGGCGACGGAGATTTTGCAATTCTGGCCGACAAATAAACAATCTCCAGAAGAGCGCGTGAACGCATCTTCGAGATTCGTCATCTATGCGACGTGTTTTCTTTATTTGATTCGACGTGACATTCGTGTCTTCGTGCTCGGTGCCACGGTTCTCGGTGTTCTTTATGTTATGTATAAATCCAAGATGATTAAGGAGACGTACGGTCGCCCGACGTTCGGGGGTCCGGGGTGTCAGATGCCGTCGATCGACAACCCGATGGCGAATGTTCTTTTGACGGACATCACGGATAATCCCAACAGACCACCGGCGTGTGATTACTCGTCGGTTCGTCCGATTGTTCGTAGCTTTGTGGATGATCGTATCCCGTACGACGCAGGTCGTTCGAGATCACCGTTGCCCATGTACCAAAAGAGTGCCGCGTCTCGACAATTTGTGAGTGGACCGGTCACATCTATTCCAGGTGATCAAACGGCTTTTGCCGAATGGTGCTATGGTGACAGGCATCGTCCATTATGTAGGAGTGATACGGGTGCTTGCAGCCCGAACGCGAGAGGTGCTCAGCTCGGCGCTTTCTCGGGACTTGATTTCAGCGGAGACAGACGATAAATATTCTTATCTAATAGTAAATGGCATATCAGCTTCAACCTGGCTTGTCGCTCGTTGAAAATCCGGCAGTCCCGACAAACCGTGCGACGGATGACGTTTTCGTGTACCCTCAACCGAGTACGTTAAACTTTGGTTCGAGACCCCAAACCATGCTGTATGGTACCGCGCCATACATGGCTGGTAAAGGATCCCCAGCGCAGTACATCGATACGAGTGATCAACTCAGACCTCAGTCGACGTCGCAATTCAACAAGTTCTTGGTCAAGACGCATGAACGTAACTTCTTTCCCCTTCAAAACATTGAATGCAAACTCCCGCTTCAGTCGATGTCCTATGAACCTACGAGTACCCGCGCCGATCTTCAGAATGGTTTGTTCAACCAAAGATACCATAATAAAAATATTAGCAAGAAGTAAGAATGGCTGATCCAATCTCAGTATTAGCGGTAGCTGGTTTGGTGTACGCGGGTCGAACCCTCAGCAAGGAAACTGAACCTCCGCAACTGGGTCCTCGTCTCGTCACTGAACCACAAGAACCTCTCTTGTCCGATCAAGTTCCACAATTCAGAGAAACTCGTTTCGATGCTCCGATGTCAGTCCAACCGAAGAATGAAACGCCATCGTTTGCCGTCATCGCTCCACAACAACGAAGTGGTGGCCAAGAAATCTTGAGTATGCGCAATCGCATGTATGATCAAGGTCGCATGAACAACTTGTCTCCCATTGAAAAGCAAATGGTTGGTCCGGGTGTCGGTGTCGGTCCGAATGTCCCGGCGTACGGTGGATACCAACAGCTTTTCCGTGTCAATCCGGTGAATGTCGGTGAATACCGTTTGACGACGCTCCCTGGTAGATCGGGACCGGCACATGATATCTCGGGTGGTCGACACGGTATCATCGGTGAAGTCACACACAACATGCCTGAAAAGACGGCGTTCCTCCCGAGTCGACGTCCGGAAATGCCAGGTCGCGCACAAGGCATGGGCGGTCGCATGGTTCGCCAGGAACACGAACGTACTAAGCGTACGACGAATCGTGCCGAGACTGGTTTGCGCACCGACGGTCTTGAAAATGCACCGGCAAAGCGTTTCATTCCTTTGGGTACGATGGCACAAGATCCGACACGTAACAAGTCTGACGCGAATGAATTCCAGTATCAATACAATAATCAACCCGCACCAGGCATTCATAACTTCCACGGTGGATACACCACCGCTCCGGGAAGCGCGATCGCCCACGAACGTGGCTATAAGGGATACACCACAGAACAACTCCAGAACTATGGTTTCAGAGCGGATGATCGTCGTGGTAAGGCGAATAGACCTGGTAACGCTGGTCGCATGAATGTTCGGGAAACCGCTTTGAAACAGGCTGGTGTTCTTTCGAGCGTTCGTGCCGACACCACGAGAATCGATGGTCGTATGAATGCCGCGAACGGTGCTTGGACGCAACAGTACACGAATGATAAGTATCACAACTTCAATGCCTACAAGGGGAACGAAAACCCGAACGCTCGTTGTAATGAACTCAATGTGGCGAAGAACCAGTTGGCTGGTAATCCATTGGCCCAACGCTTCTACTAGAATGATTTAGATATACCAGAGTAAAACACTCATTAAAATATTGTACCTATATTTTAATGAAGGTCTACAGCCTCGACATCGATAGCAGTGAAAGAGATGCTACTTTGTATCCATCGTCCTCGAATTACGTCGTACATTTGAAAAATCCCATATATAACGTTTCAAAAATTTCACTCGTGTCAGCTAAAATTCCAAACACGCAGTTGCTCGTACACGCTGCAAATAAGTCGTTTACGGTTAACGGTACACTCGTGACTCTCGACGAGACGAACTACTCAAACGCACACGATCTCGCATCTGATCTTTTGAATGAACTCGCACCACCCGTGTCCAACGTGACCTCTGTTGTGTACGACGATGATACGAACGCACTCACGTTTTCAAACGTCGGTGATTCGAATACATTCACGTTTGAGTTTCAAACGGGTGTGAATGGATACACAAGTAATACATCTTCGAATACCACACCACATCAAGTCTTAGGTTTGGCGTCACTCGATTATACATCGACGAATGGTCGCATCGTCACGGGTGCTGTAAATCTCTCCGGACCGACGTCACTCATTCTTCGTTTGAGTTCCGGGTCCGATCAATTGAATAAAACAGTGTATTCAAATACACCTTTTTATACCGGTCGTATTTTGACCCAAAATGGTGCCATTATTTACAATGGTGCAGACGATCCAGTGACACACGAATTTCATTCTGGATCACAGAGATCTATTCGTGACATACGAGTCGAATTCTTCTATATGAGTCACGGGCGTCTCATTCCCTACGATTTCCGAAACCAAGACCACACACTTAAATTTGAAATTACAGGGTCTACTGATAAATTAGAAAGTCTACCAAAGGTTGAGAGAAAGACGGATTTACCGCCACCAATAAGTATTCCCGAATTGGAGAATCCTTATAGATGGAAAGAGTATGCTTCCATAGCCCTCATTGTTTTTATAGGCATCATCGCCTTGATGCTCACGAAACGGAAACCGCAAGTGCTTACGCCCGCGTAACCGCGTAGACCGGTTGAAGCGGCTTGCGAACACGCGAGGACATTTGAGACATGACCAAGTACACGGTCACGGACAAGAGCGTCGTGAACAGTGCGGTGAGCGTGTAGTGCATACCACCATTGCGTTGAACCTTAACGATTTGGTTAATCAAAAATCGAACGAGATCCATCCATGCGAGAGCCGCCGCGAAAGAGAAACCCGCGACGACAGCGTTGAGGGATTGAGACTCGAGCTCCTGGGTCACCAAGGTAACAGCGTCGATCGCTTGCTTCATTGTATATTATAATATACTCACAGAAATTATTCGGGGAGTAGGTCTTCCTCGAGTGCGATTTTTTTGTACTGTACTTTTTTATATCCTCGTGTCCTGGTAGTGCCACACTCACTATCAGAATCCGAATCTGAATCAGAGGCACTATCATCATCTATGATCTTAAATTCATTCGTGGTCCACCCCTCCACAGTGCTCATTACTATTAATGGCATTTTTTAAGAGCTCTTCTACCGGACTTTGCGGCACCCACGAATCCCATGCATCGTACGCATCGTTTATAGCCTTGAACGCCGGGTCGTCGCCTGAGTATCGAACAAATTCAACGCTGTCATCGTCGATAATGTCGAGATCATCAACGTCTATGTCATCGTCGTCATCGTTATATATTTCCGGGAAATAACTTCCGATGTGCTGTCCGACTGTGCGCATGGCACAGTATTTTGCGGCGTATTCAAAATCTTTACTGATGACTGCGTCACGGCCACATGCTTTCGCGTATTCACACGAAAGTAGGATGGCCTTTTCGACCACGGGGGTCACAATATCTATGAGCATTTTCAAATGATTTTCATACACATCGTTACCCGTATCACTGAGATCGAATCCAGTCTTCATTTATTAATTGTCGTCAAAAATAGTTTGTACAAATCCATCCATTATTCGGAGAACATTGTAACTTAGGGCATATACTCGTAAATCCCGATCGTGTGTATCGTTCGGAGTGAGATTCATCTTAAGTGTTTGATTCTTGACGAGCGTAAAGTTTTTCTGACCTGTGGGATACGGTTTTTCTGGTTCGAAACCAAAATTATACGAGTAAAACCGTCGAATGAGAGGTGTTTTCGAATGGTGAATACCGGGTTGAAGTGCCTTGAGAAACATAAACTTTCCAGTTTCCCCAGTGATGATTTGTTCATCGTCGAGACGCAAGTCGAGTGACACGAGATTCTCATAAAAGAAGAGTCTATTGTCGACCGCGATGTATATGTTGTCGTAATCAAATGGCGTCACAAAATCACCAAACTTTCTATTGTTTTCACGTTGAAAGACAAATAATAGTTCCTTGACTGGATTCACGAAAGACAAATTCACCGTGGTATCGCGAATTCCCTTTGGAATCTTGAATGCATTTTCCTGAATTTGTGTGATGACAAAATCACGACGCGTGTGTTGAATCTTAAGTCGTTCAGCACTCTCGAGAAATATGAGTTCGAGGTTCATGTTGAACTTTTTGATTCGATTTTCCAAATAGGAACGTTTCAGATGATCATAGACGCGCACGTGACCGGCACTCGTACCCGTTCCGTCATTTGATTTCGCACCCGCGGCGATCCGTGTACCGTCACCAGAGATCGCGACCGACCAACCGAGTTCGTCTCCGAGTGCTTCGGCGTCGAGATCTTTACCGAGTTGTCTCCACCCATCCACACCGTAGACGTACACACGCACGTGTCCAGCGTCTGTACCGGTTCCATCGTTTACATTCGCACCGACGACGAGAATACTCCCATCATCAGAAAGATCGACGGATGTACCACTTTGATCACCCAACGCCTCACCATCGACGTCGGATCCAACTCGTGACCATATACTATTGGTGTATTCAAACACGCGCACGTGACCTCGAGCGCTTGAATTCTTCGGTGCACCGACCGCGAGTCTGTGACCATCGCCCGAAAAATTAATAGAAAATCCAAATTCATCACCCGGGTTTTCACTCTCTATGTAGTCACCGAGCGGAAGCCATTCTTGTGTTAGTGAATTAAAATACAGAGTTCTCACATAGCTCGTCCCGTCTGGATTATTTGCACCGGCTGCGACGCGTAATCCATCACCCGATATGGATACACTGTATCCAAGTGCGTCACCAGTCACCCGACCAAATTCGGTATGTTTATGTGTCCACGCACTATCTTCATACTTGTACACGTAAAAGACACCCCGAGACGTGTCGTATCCACGCCCACCGATGACGATGGTATTTCCGTCGCGAGATAATTGAAGCGCGCTTCCAAAGTTTAGGTTTTGAGTCGTCGCGTGAATCGTGGGGTTTATCGCTTGTCCACTTCCCCACGTCGTCCCATTCCATCTATATATTTTCACTTGCCCGTTATTCGAGATGGCGTTATAGTTGTGATCCGGTGCACCCACCGCGAGGACGGTTCCATCTTCCGAAAGAGACACGGCCTGACCAAAGAAATCATTCGAAACAGAGCCATCTATGTCTGTACCCATTTGTGTCCACGTTTGATTGACGAGTCGATATACACGCACGTGTCCAGAATCGTTGGGAACGGCGTCGTTGTTCGGTGCACCGACCGCCATGATTGACCCGTCTCTCGACATGGAGACAGAAAAACCAGATTCATCTCCGAGAGCCTCACCGTCTATGTCTACACCGACCTGGAGATAATTACCAACCTCATATCCGATACCACCCGTCGTGTGTGGTGCGTACGACGTGACGTTATTTATGGAAATTGTCGTATTATCGATGACAACGTCTTCGATATTTCTGAATTTAACTTCAATCTCAACTTCTTGTTTGTCAATGGCACACAATGGTATCGCGAGTTGTGGATTTCTATAAAAGTAAAAGGGAACGTCGACGAAATACTTTTGTGTCGACGTGGCGGCTCCGAGATATCCAATGATCGACGGATCGGCCACACGGACGGATGATTGTCTGTTTGGATATTTTCCTATGAGTTTGGATAGGGCTGTCTGATTCGTCTGTGTATAGTTGTGTTCGGAATAAATCTGAAGGTAGTCACTCGTGATGCGCTGTACAACCTTACCACCGATTATGAGATCCACGTATTCAATCATGGCGTGTGCGATGGATTCGATGTAACCGATACCACTGCTCGATGCATTCGGAATGGCATCGAGTTCAATCTCAAAGCTTACTGTTTTTAACAAGTCTCCCATGTTTATGGGAATTCGACTACGAAGTGTAGTACCGAATTCTGGAACGCCATCGAAATCCAGTTTCGTGAATGTTTTCGCGAAATTTGTATGTCTGGAAAAGCGTTTCGTAAAATACGTAAACTGTGGTTCAACCGTAAAAAACCTGTCCTGTGGACCGGTCGTCTCGAGCTGAAGTCTACCAGCCATTACTACTATAAAGGGTTAAAATTTTAAACCAGCTAACCCACTTTGAATGCGCAAGACATTGTAATTTCTCGCGTACACACGAATCGTGTTCGTTCCGTTTGTGGTTGAATCGAGTTTTATAGTGAAGAGTTTATGATACACACGACTCATGTTTACTTGACCCGTTGGATATTCGACTTGGGGATTTTCTGAGAATGAATATACACCGAAGATTGGATTTACGGACGTAACACCTAGAACGGTTGGTGAGTTGGTGTGATGTGCGAATGGTTGTTGATACGTGATAAACTTATGGTCGGCGTTGAACACTTGATTATCGTTAAACTTGAGTTCGACGTTATCGATCCTTTCAAAATTCAAAGGAAGGTTATTGCTCGTGTAATAATCGTTTTGTGCGACAAAGTACATTTCTTTGACTGGGTGTTGAAACTTGAGCATCACAGACTTCGTATCCATACCGTACGGCATCGTGAACTGTGACATTTGGAGTTGTGTGATGACGTATTCAAGTGGACGAGTCAATAAATAGTTCTTTTCTTCATTCCCTATGAAGACGAATTCTGTATCCATGGATACATTTTTGATAGCCGCCGTGACGTTCGCGGGAATGATGTTATTTTTTGTGTCACGAACAATCTTATGAAGTGGTCGTAACTTGATACGGACTTCAACCAATTGTTTCGTCAGGGCGCACACCGGAATCGATAAGTTTGGAAATCTATAGAAAAAGAACGGTAGGTCGATAAAGTATGTGTAATCACCACGATATCCGAGGTAGTTCCCATGGCTATTCAAAAAGTAGAGTGACTGTGCGACGTCATCGTCGTTATTGTAGAGTTGTTGGTGCATGAAAATATATTCACCCGTGATGCGCTCGATCGTTTGTCCACCTATCAGGAGCTCCGCGTATTCGATGAGTTCAGTACACACTGACGGTACGTATACCACGTTATTAATCGAATTACTTTCGTCTGGTGTTGGATCACTCAGAGTTATTTTCAAAGATATATTCTTGATGAGATCTCCTTTATTCTGTGGTACACGACATTCAAGTATTTCACCGAAATCAATAGTCCCATCAAAAGGACTTTCAATTTGTTCGAGTGCGAATTTACTATGTCGTCTGAACAATGTCAGAAAATATGAAAACTGCGGCTCACCTGTGAGCCATTGATCTTGGATACCGGTGACAGCGAGTCTCACACGTCCAGACATATCTACTGTATGTGAGTAAAATTTTGCGAATTAAAACGGCTCACTACAGTAGAATGAATCTTCAATTGAGGAAATTCAAGCCCGAAACTATGGGAGATGATCGGGTATGTGTTTTTATAGGTAAGCGTAACACGGGGAAATCGACACTCGTGAAAGACATCATGTACCACAAAAAACATCTTCCAGCAGGAATAGTATTATCAGGAACCGAAGAAGGAAATCACTTTTATTCTGATTTTATTCCAGACCTTTTCATTTACGGTGACTACGACCGTGAAGCAATCGAGCGTGTGATGGCGAGACAGCGAAAACTTGTGGGTGCAGGAAAGGATAACTGTGGTGCGTTCATGCTTCTCGACGATTGTATGTACGATTCAAAGTTTCTCAAAGACACGTGTATTCGACAATGTTTCATGAATGGACGTCACTGGAAGATCTTCTTCATGCTCACGATGCAATACGTCATGGATTTACCACCAGCACTACGCGCTAACGTGGACTACGTGTTCATTCTTCGGGAAAACATCATACAGAATAGAGAAAAACTCTACAAGTCTTTTTTTGGTATTTTTCCTTCATTTGATATGTTTTGTAAGGTGATGGATCAATGTACCGAAAATTATGAGTGTTTGGTATTAGACAACACGGTAAAGTCTAATAAGATATCTGATTGTGTGTTTTGGTACAAGGCAACCATCAGGAAGAATTTTAGAGTGGGTGGTCCGAGCTTATGGCAGGCACATAAGAAGATGTACAATCCAAAGTATTCACAACAAAAAGAAGACGACACAAAGAACGCCACAAAAAAGACTCGTCTCACCGTAATCAAAAGAAAGTGAAAATGCGTCACTCGTATGTTTCAAAAAACTCAGGCTATATAAATGTCTGACATACGAACGATGAACCTGAATGATAAAGATGATGGTATGGTGTCGCTCGATAATCCTTCGACTACGTTTGTGCAAGAAAACCTACACGAAAAAAATATGAGTCAAAGTAAAGATACAACGACCATGGATTCCACACCGATTTCTGAACTTATGGGGGGTGCGAGTGCCGTGCCGGATATCATGGCTCCACCGATGATGACTGCCGAGCCGCGTATGCAAAGCGTGCGCGCGACCGCACCGCAAATGCCGATGCAGATGCCCACCGAAGAAAAGAAAAAGGTCGAACCGAAGAGTAAAAATATCATGAATTTGACCGACGATCAATTGTTCGCGTTAATCGCCGGTGTGTGCGCCGCCGCTGCCGTGAGTAGGCCGGTCCAGGAGAAGCTTGCGAGTACTGTTCCCAAGTTTCTAGGTGAGAATGGCTCTCGGAGCGCGATTGGGTTGGCGTCGACGGGTCTCGTCGCCGCTCTTATTTTCTACATCACGAAGACGTATATCGTGAAGAATTAATAATTCGACACGTTCATCGCCGACGCCATGGGTTGCGGTGCCACGTTGTTCGCGGTTTCCCAGCCCATTTGTGTGTAGAGCGTCTTATGAATACCCGAATAATAGGTAATCAACGCACCCAACGTAAAAGTGGTCACAAATAATGCACTACCTTGCAGTGTTTTCTTTGTGTCTTTACCATAGTTTTTGACAGTGTCCTGCGACTTTGTGTTCAAGCGACCAAACGCAAACGCTAACAGGAATGAGAAGATTGATGCGATCATCATGAACTTTTGATCGACGGCGAGTTGCGGAATGTTTCCAACAATCAAACGAAGGATGTTCGGCATGACAATCGTGATCAACGCGAGTCGTGTGGTGTAATTTTCAATGAGGAGTGGTAATTGCGTCACGAGCATGACACCCACCCACAAACCAATGGCTTTCGCGACGAGGGACACTGGAGTCTTCATATAAATCTAGTGGAGATTATTTATCCTGAATGTACTGACCACAGAACTTCGTCTTTGATGAGATCTTCTCATATATTCCGAGATCGATACATATCTGTCGAAGTTCGACAAAGTTGTTCCAGAAGTCTTCGCTATGGGAATATTCACGCACGGTCGTGTGTGCGAGTTCGTGGATGAGCACGTGAAAGATTTGATTCGAGTTTTGGCCATCGATGCACAAGCCGATATCAACACCTTTATTCGTGTTATACCCAATCGGTCCACGCGTCGCGTGCATGGCCGTGATTGGAATACAACGCGTCAACACCTTAAATTTTTCATTCTTCGTGTCACGCAGATGTTCACGCAATCGCCTGTATTTTTCTTTAACTTCAATGAGTCTGGTGGGTTCGCGCGTGATTGAGAGAATGACCAGATTAATAATGATGAGCAGAACCCAAGCTATCATTTTTTATATACAAAGATAAATTTACTATAGAGTTGTGATATTGGATTTCCTTCGAGTCCCTCCCACATTTCTAATTTGAATCCAATCTCGTCCAAATATGTGATCAGTACATCTTTGAACGCGACTGGTTCCGACCTGGGTCCATCCGCGTAAAACGGTGTATCGACGAGGTGTACGAATAGTTTTTCACCGAACCCACCATTTCCTGGATATCGCAATTTGAAGAAATTTCCAAGCGCATCGGTCATCGGTGTCTTGAGCATTATCTTTTCAGAGTCTGGTATGATACCTATGAGACGTCCACCCGGTCGCATACGTTTTCGTATTTCACGTATCGAATCGAAGAATAGATCTCGAGTTTGGAATATGTAATGCAGTGAAAAGTTATAACAGATGATATCAAAGTATCTGTGTGGACAATTGAAAATGTCTCCCTGGTAAAAATTGACGCGTATTTTCATATTCTTTGCCCGTGTCTTTGCCTCTTCGAGTGCCGATGGTTCTGGATCGCACATGTTTATGTTTGCACCACACGCACGCCATTTTTGCAAATCTCCACCAAAACCACACCCCACATCGAGGATTTGGTGACCTTCTTTCGTGACTGACTGAATCAGTGCACGTTTCGCATCGTTATGCGTCCGTCGAAGGTCTTCCATTTATCTTTACTATCTTCAGTCTTTTAAACGACTTAGTCACTCAAAAGGCTTAAAGTTTATTACCGTAACATGACTATAATGGCTTCGCTTGAACAAGATTACACGACGGTTCCCGGACAGCTTTTCGCGTGCCTGTCTGTGGTTGGACCCGAGTGTCCTCAAAAGAATGACAAGTTTGGCGTTAAGATCCGTGGCACTTTCGCGACTCGTGATGAAGCCGCGAATCACGCAAAGCGTCTTCAAAAGGAAGACTCGACGTTTGATATTTACGTCGTTGACATGTACAAGTGGTTATTGATCCCTCCGGACAGAGATGCGATCGACGACGTGCACTACCAAAACGAAAAGCTCGAAGAAATCATGCAAGGATACAAGGAAAATCAAATCCAGGCTGCGAAGATGTTTGAAGAGCGTAAAAGAGATATGATGACGGTGCGTCCAGATGGTTCGTACATTAAGCCGGGTGATGAGAACTCAAAGTTTTACACGAAACCGGATGAAGCACCCATCAGTCACCCGGCTGAGGTCTTGGAACGTCTCCAAAAGGAGAAGCCGGATTCCCCGATGGAAGAACTCGTGAAGGAAGCCGATGCGATCGTGGCGGCTGAAATCGAAGAACGACGCAAGAGACACGAGGCTGAAGCTGAAGCTTCGACGAACGGGAAGATTGAGGAGAAGGATGAAGAACCAGGTGAGGAAGTGACGTCGGCGTAAAAAATTTATGAGTATAGTGTAATATGCTCAGCGTCATTCTTAATATCATAACATTAACTATTGTCGCGGCGCTATTTATTTTGTTTTTTTCCTTGTACAAAAAGAGAAAAAACAAAAGTGATACTGCATTTGATGTGGGTCTAGAATTACTAAAAGATCCACTCGTCGTGAGTCGCGCGTATTTCACGGAACCGGCGACCGGTGATATCGGTGATTTTGAACCATTTTCATCTTCAGGATGGTCTGAGGATGACTGGTTGCATGGTTTTACCCATAAAAAAGCCTAGAATAAAGGCTACAAATATAATAATATATGCCGTCTTATCGATGGATGAAAACACATCATTTGTCTTGTTTGCATCGATCGGTTGCCACTGCTGTTGCGTGCCCGGAAACATTGGTGGTGGAGGAGGAGGAGGTTGATGGATGTATGACGGCTGCTGCTCGTAGAAGTCATCGCGGTCATCGTAGTCTTTATTCAGCGATTCAATCTCAGACTTATAATCAATGGGGTTTCCTATATCCGTCTCCATTTGTTATACAAATCATCTTTTTTTTAAGCTAAATTTCCTCATCTGAGTCGGACTCATCGACGACGAAATCTTTGAGATTTCCATTTTCGTCTATTTCTTCGTCATCGGAATCGGAATCGGAGTCATCTTGAGAGTGGTATTCTTCCTCTGTATCAATGTCACTCCCAAAATCCGAATCGTGCTCATCTTCACCGTAATCGTCAAAAACAACCTCTTCTGTCGGTTTAAATAATTGTGGTTTCTTTATCTGACGCCCTGAGCGAGTCGTGGTAGTCGGCATTTATAGTTTAATTGATTCTATTGTTTAAGTATTTTGGATAAAGAACAACTCCCTTGTTTATTGCGATATTCATCAGTCGGTTTTCAAAGGCGTATCCTATTTTCTTTGCGAGTATATGAATGGGTTCTTGTATATCGTAATCACCTGATTCTGCATACAAAGCGATATCTTCGAGGCTATCGATTGATTCGAGCATATATTTTTGAGCCACACGTACATCGATATACATGTGTCTCTGCGCCAGATTGAATTTTGATATGAAATGCATGAATACGGTGGGATTCACACCGGAATACACGTGCGCTTCACGTTTGAGATCCATGAATGGATCTTCTTCTGGCTCTTCTTTAAAGGCGAGTTTTGATGCGAGGACTATACCCACACCCAATAAAATGAATGCCATATCTGTAATTACACGTTATTTTTTATTTGGGTACAATACATTCACGGATTTTGTATTGAGTGCATACACTCGACCCTTCTTACGACACTCCTGACACTCCTGAAATATCTTTCCCTTTTCTATTCGAAAAGATGTATACTTTTCGTGATGTGTCTTTGCTATTTCACAATAATTTGACGTCGTCGTCACTATGTATTTTTGACGTTCCTTTGAAATTTTAATCACCGTGACTTTATCGTGTGTGGGCATACACGAACGAATATATCTTTCAACGTGGCCTTTCGCATCCACGTAGTCTATGTCAGTTTTTTCCTTCTTATCCGTTTTTATATCTGGGCACTGTTTTATCTCTTCCTTTTGTGGGTATAACTTTTCGACGATTTGTGGTTTGAGTACGTGTCGTCGACCACAAAAATCCTTACAAAAGCCATCTCGTCTGTCTCGAAGCGTTTCACACCGACAAAAGCATTTCTGTGTGATCTTGTCACCACTTATGTAAAACCATACATGATTCGAACCGTGTGAACGTTTGAGATTTTCACAATACTTTGACGTCGTCGACGCGAGATATTGATTCTTAAATTTGAATAGTTTCGTGATGTGTGCCTCCCCTTGACCTTCAAGATTCGCACGAACAAAGTCTTCGAGAAGCATTTTTGTCTCTTCATCGTCTAGTTCATCTTTGGTTTGAACATCGGTAAACGCCCCTTCCTTGATGGCTCGAGTCGGACTCTCAACGTGTACGAACTCTTGATTTTCTGTTCGAACAGCCGCCATGGCTAAGATAGTCTTGTCTGGTGTTTGATCTACACGTAGGAGCGTACTGAGAGGTCCAGTTTTATACACGAATACCGGTAAATATGCAACCTGTGTGACTTTACCGGTATTGTGACAGTCACCACATCCCTTCCCTTGACACGCGTCATGTTTTCCCTTTTTGTGTGACCACGGCATGCGAAACCCACTCCCCTTTGAACGACGTTGTATGTCTCCGTACACGGAAGAATCTATAATTTCATTCCAATCGATCGACTTCTTTGCGGCGTACAACGCCACGAGAATGTGTTCTCGGAGTGCCACGGCTGAAGCCTGGTTCACGACGAAGCCAGGCCAATTTAAATGAATACCTGTCTTCGTAAGATTTCCAACCTTTTTCGGTGGTGATACGGAAACGAGACACTCTTTTCCACCATGACGCTTGACTTTATCACAAATCACCTTGCAAATGTCTTGAATTTCTTCGATATTCAAAGAATCGTTATTTTTGTAGTCGATGTCGACAAAAAAGTTATAGGTCGGCGTCTTTTGTTCGACGACAAATACCTTTTCTCCACTACGAACACATTCCACGTATTTCGTGTAAAACTCATCCAATTTATCAAATGGCACGGAGAGGACCCCACCGTCCATGAGCACATGTGATAACTGGTTTCCGTGAGCAAACCCCTGTTGCGAACACCATCGTTTAAACATACTTACTTACCCTGCGCGTCTATTTTTTAATACCTACTCACAGCTGTCACAAATGACAGGTCTGCCAATTCGACACTCGACGCCAGTTCCTTTTTCATGACTAAAAGTTCACAGACTTTCATGTCTTTAATTTCTTCAATCTTCTCATCCGCTTCTTCACATGTGTGGGCTCTATTATCGATGAGAAGGTCTTTAATTTGCTTGAGAATGTATGACTTGGATTTCATCACTACTTAATAGAAAATGTTTTTCTATTCATGCTTGAAACACACGCGTAAAATTCCGGGTTTTTTATGACGTTATCGACGATCCGACCCCAACGCTTACGAACATTGAATTCTTCGAGAGTATCAAAACTCATGTAATCGTTCTCGTCGAACGTCTTTTTTATGGGTTGTTTGTTTATTTTTTTCAATTGCGTCTTTTGCTTTTCATCGTAAAATTTCTTAATGAGACTGTACTGATCGTTTCTTGAGTAATCAACGAATATTACAAACACATTATATATAAGTTCCGTCGTCGCGTTTTCTTTGACTGTAAATTTAAAGTCGGTATATTCTCCCTTTTTGAGTGCCACCACTCCTCTCGTTTCTTCTTCGAGTTCTCTGAGAGCACATCGAAGGGGATTGAAAATTTCTCGCCGGCGACACCCGCCTGTGACAAATATCCAATCCTTGAAGCGACGATCTCTGACTGTTAAAAACCGGGGTTTTCCTTCAGCGAACGTCACTGGGATCGCTATTGCTTTGTATTTTTTCATTGCTCATTAGCAAGTTACAATGAATGGATATGTTTATTTCGCCGACAAATCGCCCAATTCTTCCGTCTTATTCGCAGTTTCAACCTTGACGTCTTCTTCATCGTCCCCGGGTTCGTCTTCGTAATAAGACAAAGCATTGATGTATTGGGCCATTTGTCCGGAGTGCGCCTTTACTTCCGAAATCTCATTCTTCGCATTTTTGAGTTCTCTGTAAATGTACAGAGTTCCCAACACACACACGGCGACTGCCACGAGAAGCATGGTTTCTCGATCATATGAAAACATTGTTCTAATAATATGTCGTCTCAGTTTTTTAAGCACCTACAATCGCACCCATTTTTACTCTGTTGGACGGTGTGCATTCGTATGCAGCCTGTCCAAATTGTACGGCATTGTAGTGCGGATCTTCACATTCCTTCCCGGTTTTCGCCGGTGCTTGCTTAGCATCCACATATTTTTCCAGTGTCCTGGATTTTGGATCGTAAGTGAGCACAAAAACGATTGCTAAAAGAGCTACAACAGTCCAAAGCATATTTATACTATTACCTGTGATTTAATTCGAATACATGAGGCCGCCCATACCATTCTCAACGCGAAGGACATTGTAGTTGACGGCGTAAATCTTGTCCAAAGAGTTGTTTTCGGTGCTGACGATTCTCGCAGAGTCGAGGCGGGAGAAGTTCAAAGAACCGGTCGGCTGAAGCTTGGAGGTTTCGAGGCAGAACGGATAGATGAAGAGCGACGACTTCTTGTCACCCGTAGAGAACGGCACGTGGTAGTACGAAGACACCGCCGAATAGTTCGGAGACGCAAACTTGAAATCAGTCACGTCAGTCCCATTGATTTGCAACTTGACCTTGTTCGTCGCCGTCATCAAACCACTCGCTTGTGTGTTACTCGCGAGGAACTTGATCGGGTGGTTGAAGTTGAGTTCTTGGATCTTGGCCTGAGAAGCGACCGCGTTTTGGACTTGCGTGATCAAGATGTTTTGTGGCTTGTTCGCGAAGACCGCACGTTCGTCGGTATCGAGGTAGGCGTAGTTCGCGTAGCATTCCCACTTGTGGATCGCGGCTTGCGGCCCCCACGTAATACGGAGTTCAACATCGTGATATTGAAGCGAGATGAGCGGCAAAGCGGATTGCCAGTTCTCGCAGAAGAAGAAACGAAGCGGGTAGAATTGTTCATTCGCACCACCTCTGTAGAGACCACCGGCAACCGACTTCGACAGGTTCGTCGCGAGGAGTTCAGGGGCGATGTGTGTCGAGAACGTAGAATCTTGTTCGTCGATCACTTGTCCGCCAATGAGAAGCTCAACCTTGGAAATAGCCGTGCTCCAATCGGGGACGGTGTTCGCTTGCGTGCCATCACCCTTGATCGGCATGAAATACACGTAGTTAAGCAAGTCACCCTTGCGCTCGAAGCGCACGGTAGACATACCATTGTTCGACACGTTACCCTGGATGACTTGACGTTCGGTCGTTTGAGAAAAATTCGTGTGACGACGGTAAGTGGAGCGGAAGAAAGAGACCTCAGGTTGACCTACAAGATGCGCATCTTGGGCACCCACAGCCACGAGCTGAGCAATTCCACCAGACATTTTATACTATATTAGTATTTTATTTTTTTAAGCTCGGCCTCGAGATGCTCTATCTTCTGTATAGCTTTCTGGAGGGCTCCATACATCGATGCATATATTTGATCCGGGTTGAGAAATTTGAGATCGACGATGCCGTATTTCTCATGCATCGTTTCGATAGATTTAGGCATAACTTCTTCGACCTCCTGAGCAATCCACCCGAGGACGTTTTTATCCTTTTGATGTTCGCTAAATTCAACGATTCCATCACGCCACGTGAATCGGCGAAGTGGTATGTTCTTGATGGTTTCGTAACATCTATCGAGGTCGGCGTCAGTAATGTTCTCCTTAAGGCGTCTGTCTGAGGTTGACGACCAGCTCCCACCACCGCTTTTTGCCGCAGTTCCGATGACTTCGAGATCGAACGTCGGTGACGATGTTTTAATACCGACACGCCCACTCGTCACGAGTGCATTTCCTGTATTTGTGAGTTGCACGGTCGTCGATGCCGTGTTGCCAGTCGTGGTGATTTGTTGAAGTGTATAACTCGGTGTGATGGATACCGTCCCGAGTGTAATTTTACTCGCGAGCACATTTCCACGCACCGTGAGTACATTGGATCCTGTGTCTTGAATGACAACATTCGCACCCACATCGAGCGTGTGAATGGGTGACGTGTTAGAAATACCATAATTCGAAATCACGGAATTGAAACCGGTTTGCGTGTTTGAAAATGTAATTTGATTTGTAAAGTTACCCCCAATATTCGATAAGAACCCGGCGTCCCCGAAATAGGCAGCAGCCGTGATGGCACCTGGTGTCGACAGATTACCACCACCATTGAAATTCATGGTCGTCACGTCGATGAGTTCTCCCTCGGGTGTGTACGCGACGATGTTCGATACAGCCGTCGCGGCTCTGACGGGTCGTATGAATGTCGCATTCGGTCTCGTGGTATTGAGTGCGGTGGTTCTCGCGTTGAGGACGATCGTGTCATTGTGTTGATTCGTTTGTCCAGCCTTAAAACCGATGGCGACCGCCGTTTGTCCTTGCTGGATTTCACCGGCTTGGTAACCAATGGCCACTGAATTTGTTTGTTGTCCCTGGTACGCGCTCAGGTAACCGAGTGCGACTGTTGTATTATTTTGCGAGTATCGACCGGCTCTGTAACCCACGGCGACGCCGTATGGTTGTTGATTGTCTTCCCCGGAACCTTCACCGATGGACACGAAAAATGGCCCTTGACGAATATTCCCCTCGATGCGTACATCACCGTTTACATACAATGTCTTGTTGGCAAACGGTGCATTCGTACCTATACCAACACTTCCCGTGATTACCGTGTTACCATTCACATTCGCCGTGGTCGCGGTCAGGCCCGTCGTGAGTAGCTTATTCGTACCACCCGTACACGTGAATCCATCCGCGAGGAACTTATTCGTACCACCCGCTTTATCGAGAACGAGACCGTCACCCGACGTGTATCTAATACGCGCGCTTCCTATTTGTAAGGCGCCCGTCAATTGCATCTGTTCAGATGGATTCGTTGTGCCCACACCCACGAATCCAGAATTTTTAATTGTGATGACGGGTGAATTTGCAACTCTAGATGCACCGGTTGATTTCGTGTCAAAGACAATTTCACCCGCACGAAGGCGAATGCGATCCTTGGTATCGTTCCCCTTGAACAATAAGAGTTCCGATGCCGTATTCGCTTCATCGAACACTCGATTCTCAATCACAGTATTTGCGTAGCCATTATCCCCGAGTGTACCACCGAATAGAATGGACTTGGGTCCGACCGTACTGTCACTTTGTCCAACGTATACATTACCACTCACGTTGAAATCACCGGTTTCGTTAATTCTAAACTTTTCACTGTTATTAATTCTAAACACGTGATTATATCCAGTGGGTACATTGTATCGCAATTCGTTCGGTAGTTGAGACACACTAAAGTTTACAGAATCAGCTCCCGCGTTGTACAAACGAATCTTCTCACCGGCAGAATTCTTAAAACTCAAAATACCAGTCGTACCGACTTCAACACTTCCATTCACCGCGAGACGGTTCGTATCTGGTTGTGTACCAATACCCACGTTACCGTTGATGAACGTGTTACCACCTCGCTTCACTTCAAATCTATTGGTAATGACGTCAGGATTTTGTCCGGTTGAGTTGACGTCTCGAATCACGAAACCCGCGTCGTTGACATCGTCGTGAAAATCGAGTGCCATTTTAATCGCATCCGTCGTACCTATTTGACGAAGGTAGGCCCAATCATTTTCCGATCCACCGTGACCGAATGAAATGTATGTGTTTGAATAGTTCGCGGTGTCAACCCCGGAGACGTTCAAAAGTGCAGGACTCGCGTCGAGATGCACGTGTCCACGGATCCGCGCATCACCGACGACATCGAGTTCGTACCCGGTCGTCGGTTGCGTCGTACCTATACCGAGTTGACCGGCGGATGTCATGACCATCATGGGTGTCGCACCACCGAGACTGAGTTCGGCATCGGAATGTGATCCACCTCTGTACCACGCAAAATTCCCTTGCGTTCTAAAGTATTGTGTGTTCGTCTGCACACCGAGACCGTAGCCGCTTCCAGCCAAGTTAATCTTTTGGCGCAACGACGCCGGGAGCGTGACGTCCGTCAATACTTTCATGTCACCACCGACATCGAGATTTGCCGTGGGTTGTGTCACACCGATACCCACAAAGTTGGTGGTATTCTTATTGAGAATCGTGACCGCCGGTACGCCGTTTGTGTTTTCATTTGAACCAACGATGAACTGTAACGCCCCGCGATCTTTATTCGGACTTCCGACGATTTCTTCGTGACAATACGACCGAATCTTGGAAAATGCATATTCCCGATTTTTATAGTTTGGTGTCAACGTCATCTCAACGTTATTTAATTCGGATTGTGTACTCGCGTACGCACGCTTAATCTTGAGTGCGCGTGTTAAACTTCCCTGTGCCGATGGTCCGGAGACAATGATGAGTCTTGAATCAGCGTCGGTCGTTCCGATACCCACGTTCGACGTCGCGAGATTAATCGTCATGATATTAGATTCTGTACCATCCGTGAATGCGTTCCCGAAATACATCTTTTCGCTATTCACCTGAATGTATGCATTTTGGTTGTTATTCGTGTCGATAAAACGGAACGTGGGGTGTTCGTCTTGAATTCGAACATCACCGTTTACATGTAATTGACTTTGTGGTGTCGCGGTGTTAATACCAACTTGTGCATTCTGATCAATCACCATAGACACTGAACCATTTTGACCGGGATTAAGTGCGGCATCGTTGTGTGATCCACCTTTGAACCACACGAAACCGTGTGGTGAACGATAGTATTGATTATCTGATTGTACACCGATACCGAATGTATTCGAGTATAAATCGATATTTTGTCTCGTGACACTCCCAAACGTCACGCGTCCATTGACGAAGACGTTTCCATCTACATCGAGTTCTTGTTGAGGCACGAGTGTGCCGACACCCACCTTCCCATTCTTCGGAAGAAGTAGGAGGTTAATATTGTCGGTACTAAAATTGTTTGAACCTTGAATGAATATAGAGCCATTTGGTCCGACGGATTGGTCGATCCCCATCCGTGCAGAGAGACCACCGTCCTCACTCGTGATGTGAAATTGGGAATATTCTACGTACGATGGATCACCAGTCACGGCCACACCTTTATTTCCATTGACACCAATGCGACCGGTCGCCGTGATGACATTACTCGTCACGAGATTTGAGAGTATCTGACCGTATGAATGAATGACTGGTTGATAATGATAGTTTGGATCAATCACAAACTCCTTTTCTTCAAAGATTTCAATGATGGGTCGATTGTAATATTGTGGTGTTTTTGGTGTTCCTACGACACCGATCGGTGTCGCGTCTTCATCCCAGATGATAATAGAACACCCCGCGATATCACCACTCACGACACCTTGGACGTTGTATATCTTGATGAAACCTGGTGGTACTTGAGACACCACATCGAATTCGACGTAGTCATCCGCCGTGCCATCGGTTTGAACAATCGTAGATAAATTTCCGTCGTACGCATTCGACGATGCTTGATAATACGCACTTCCCGGTAAATTTGATTGTCGAGACGCCGAAATAGTCATTTTACGCCCACCGATGTCGAAAATTTCAATTTCACGGAAATGAATCTTCGTGCTTTGATTATCCGCCCGATCGATGCGAACCGTCCACGTGTGCACGTCATTGTGTACATCGAGACGTGCGTGTGGTGTATCTATACCTATACCGACATTTGACGTCGTCGCCAAAGATGTCGTGATGTTTGAAAACTTCATGGAACGCGTGGTCACATTTCCCGAAAGAGATTCACTGATTTGTTGAAACGTGATATTCGACAGCGTACTCGCGTCACCGAAATAGTAGTCACTCGTAACATTCCCGTAGACGTGTACATTTATGCTATTCGATGTGTCTGGGATAATATCCTTTGCGACAATTTCTGAACGTGTAAAACCAATCGCGTATTCTTCATTACCTATACCACTTTGATCGGGGGTTCTATAGATTGCCATCACATTTGACTTTACACCATTCCTGTCAGTGATGAGATATGAACCGAGATCGTATCCCAAATTACCTGGGTTTTGTTCACCGTACCCAATCAAGGGATTACTGACGACGGTGATGGTTGCATAAATTAATTCAGTATCACCAAGCGTCGTGACATTACCGACAATCGTCGTGTTCCCGCTGACGAATAAGTTACCACGGATAACCATTTTCGACTCACCGGTATCATCGATGAACACATTGGATCCAACATCTAGCGTGTGGATTGGAGCTGTGTTTACTATGCCGACGTTTGATGTCGTGACAAACGCCGTCTCTGTGTTGCTAAAAATCAGTTTTGAAGGCACGAACGCCGACGTCGTAGCAATTTGATTGAAGCTTAAGTTTGAGAGTAAACCACCGTCTCCCAAATAAACCGAAGCCTCAACGAATTGGGTACCTCTCTCCTTTACCTGATGACTCTTTGTGTTGTAAGACATCACAACATTCTGAGCCACATTCGGAGTCGTCTCCTCCACCTTCCTGAGATACACATTCGTAAAAACGCCCGTGTTCCCGATGTTCGGCATTGTTACTTTAAATAAGGATTATAATTTGGGGTGTACCTTAATGTATTTGACTATGTAAATATCATAAGATACAGGTCTTACTTTTTCATGAGTTCGGCCACTTGTGCTTCAAGGCGTTCTTTATCATCGATGAGCTTCTGGATCGTACCGAACATGGCGGCGTATATTTGATCCGCGTTTAAGAATTTCACGTTTTCGAGTCCATACTTTTCATGCACGGTGGTCACTGATTTTGGAAGAACTTCTTCAACCTCTTGGGCAATCCAACCAATCACGTTTTTATCTGTGATGCCTTCGACATCGTCGCGCCATGTGAAACGTCTGAGTTTAAGATTCTTAATGGTATCGTAGCACGTATCAAGATTTGCGTCTTGAATATTTTCTTTAAGTCGTGCGTCTGATGTCGAGGTCCACGTACCACCACCCGTTTTCGCAGCTGTGCCGTTGACTTCGAGTGTGTAAGCGGGTGCCGATGTCGCGATACCAACGTTCGATGTCGTCACGAGTGATGTGTCGGCGTTATTAAACTCGATGGTGCGAGACGTCGTATTTCCAGTGGTAGAAATTTGTTGGAATGTGTACGTTGGTGTGATCGACACATCCCCGAGTGTAATTTTACTCGCGAGTATATTCCCTGAAATCACAAGCGCGTTCGATCCCACATCGTCTATGTATACATTTGATCCGATACTGAGAGTGTGGTCTGGGGAAGTGTTCGCAATACCAGCTGGACCCGTGGTAATGAGACTGAGTGTATCGTTTTCAATAGAAATTGTCTGGGTCGTGACATTCCCGTTCGTGACGATCTGTTCCAAATTAGATGCGATGTTCGAGAGGAAGTACCCATCACCGATGAATCGCGTCGCGTACACGTTACCAATCGCGTGGATTACGTTAGACCCCGTGTCATCGACGTATACATTTGAACCGATACTCAGTGTATGATCTGGGGCGATATTCGCGACACCAACCGGACCCGTGGTGATGAGACCGAGTGTGTCATTTTCAATAGAAATTGTTTGGGTCGTGACATTCCCGTTCGTGACGATCTGTTCCAAATTGGATGCGATATTCGAGAGGAAGTACCCATCACCGATGAACCGTGTGGCGTATACATTACCTATGGCGTGGATTACATTAGACCCCGTGTCATCGACGTATACATTCGATCCAATACCAATGGTGTGTTCGGGTGCCGTATTTGCGATACCGACGTTTCCACTCGCGACGAAACTCAACGCGTTCGTGAATTCAATCGTATTTGCGGTCACGTTCCCATACTGCGTGACTTGTTGAAGTGTGATATTTGAGAGACCGTGTGCGTTCCCGTAATAGGTTCCAAATTCACTCACGGTGATGTTGTTTTGAACGAGTAGATTCCCTTGAAGGTCAATCAAAAGATTCCTACCCGGGTATTGATAATATAAAATGTGATCATCCGTAAATGTATTTTGTGTATACCCAATCGCAAATCTGTGATCGACGGCGTGGTGAATCAATGCGATGTTCGCGTAATCACCCGCTTCGTGTTGATGTTCAATCATGAAACCACTGTCCAAACCGGTCACGCTATTATTTGCGCCGACACCAAAGATTCTATCTTCGATGGTCACGGATGTTGAAGAAATAATAGTCGTATTACCACCGAGCGTAATGTTACCCAAGAACTCCGCTTCACTCGCGGAAATAACATACTTCCCTTCGGGTGTGACGAATACGGGTGAATGTATAAAGGTACCATCCGTGTCCACCATCGGGAGGTATTTGTTCGTCGAATCCGCGAGACCGAGTACTGAAATGTTGGAACCAACCTCCAAATTAGCCGTCGTGACGAGACCCGTCGTCGCGTTCGTAAATTGGATGGTATTTGAAGTCGTATTGCCGGTATTTGTCACTTGCTCGAGCGTTTGAAGTTTAGTCAACAAATTCGAAGGAACAATCTTCCGAAGGTTATTGTTCGCCGTATTCACGTACACGTACGGTGAAGTTGTGGTTTCGATCGGTGCGTTTGGAATGTCGTTGGAACGACCAACACCCGTCACGAAAATGACACCGTTGGTTTCATGTGCTTTGATACAAATACCAACGTTTTGAATTTGATCACCGAGTCCATATGGTTTCGTATTCATGACCAGACCCGCACCTACATTACTCACGTATACGGTATCACCTTCACCATATCCGAGTGTATTTATACCTTGTACTTTACCGTACGCCACCGCGACCCCTTCATCACCTGGAAGGACGTTTTCATGAATGAGACCGATCGCGGGCATCGTGGTGGTTGAATCGGACTTCGCCAAAGCCACGTTAGCTACGTTATTGTTAAACGAATCGACGATGTACACAGTATTCCCTTTATAGAGTGTCGTTCCGGTGTTGTTATGCACCTTGATGAAATTATGAATATTGAAATCATTGACCCAATTCGAACCATCGTACACGAGACTGTGATCGGCTTCGAGACTCGTAATGGTAACGTTCGATAATTGATCGAGCTTCACGTGTACATTTGACACAAGATCTGTCGTGAACGCCGTGGTTGGGTTCGTAAATTGAATCGTATTCGAGGTCGTGTTACCCTTATCCGACACGACTTGCAGCGTCACATTCGCGAGATGCCCACCATCTCCGTAGTAGCGTGCGGCGTGGACATTTCCTACGACCACGGCATTTGATGATACATACACATTACCCGTCACATCGAGTCCCTTTGATACGTACGCGTTACCAGTCACATTGAGTTCTTTGGTTACGTTTACGTTTCCGGTCACGTTCACGTGACTTTTCGCGATGACGTTTCCAGTGACTTGTGCGTTTTTCTGAATGAATGTATTGCCACTCACATTGAGATCATTCGTGACGTCTACATCTGTCGTCGCGTATGTATTACCTGTCACGATGATATCCGCCAAGGCGTAAATATTACCCGTAATGTTCAAGTCTCTAGCCACATCGATATTACTCGATGCGTACACATTCCCACTCACATTGAGTTCTGAAGAAATATCCGTATTGCCACTCACGATGATGTTGGACAGCACATAGGCGTTTCCAGCGACATTGAGTTCGGACGAAATATCCGCATTACCAGTGATGACGGCGTTTGAGAGTATGTACGCATTCCCACTCACATTCAATTCTGATGAAATATCTGTATTGCCGGTGATGACGGCGTTTGAGAGTATGTAGGCATTTCCAGCCACGTTCAATTCTGAGGAAATGTCGGTATTGCCGGTGATGACAGCGTTCGAAGAAACGAACACGTTTCCACTCACATTCAACTCTGATGAAATATCCGTATTGCCACTCACGATGATATTGGACCCAATGAATACGTTCCCATCAACATTGAGCTCGGATTGGACATCCGTGTTACCACTCACTATGACATTTGAGAGCACATAGGCATTCCCACTCACATTAAGTTCCGACGAGATATCAGTGTTTCCAGTGATCACGGCGTTTGAGAGCACGTAGACGTTTCCGGAGACGTTGAGTTCCGATGAGATATCGGCGTTTCCGGTAATCACGGCGTTCGAAGATACGAAGACGTTTCCAGCCACGTTAAGTTCCGATGAGATATCAGTGTTTCCAGTGATGACCGCATTCGATTGAATGAATGTATTTCCAACGACAGTCAAATCATTCGAGGTCGTGATGTTTCCGAGAACCACGACGTTGCCGAGTGTGTTTGAGTCTTTCGTGACTATTAAGTTGTTGGATGTTGTAATGTTTCCAGTGACTTGTAAATTGCTCGACGTCGTGATATTCGAAAGAACAACGACGTTTCCCGTGACATTCAGTTCTGACTGAATGTCGGTATTCCCAGTGACGACCACATTAGACGACACAAACGCATTTCCGGTGACATTGAGATCGTAACCCACGTCGACATTTGCCACGGCTGTGATATTATTTGAACTCGTGAGATTTTGAACGACCACGAAATCATTCGAAAACGTGACGTTGCCACCCACCGTGAGATCACCACTGATATAGGCGTTACCCGTCACACCGAGCACGTTGGATGTACCCCTGTCTTGTACATACAAATTCGAACCGACGTCGAGTGTGTGCGTCGGAATATCTTGAAGAATACCAAATTTCGATGCATCGTAAATAGCGATGGCATTTGTTTCATCATACGTCGTCAGAGAAAACACGGTGTTAATGTAGGTTATCGTGTAATTACTAATTACAAACCCAAATCCAAAGTTATCGTTAATAACAATCACATCACCCCGAATGATTTCTTCGGTGATAGTTATGGGACCTGGACTCAGATCATTGACGACACCGACTTGCGTCCCATTGACGGTGACTTCAAGTTCATTACCGAACCCAAGTTGTGTGGATTGAATCGTCATATTCAATGTACCAGTGACCGGTGCAGTGACACTCACGTTCGATGAACTATAAGTGATCGTTTGTGTGGGTGTCTGTGATTCGTTGAAATGCCAACGACCGACGTGTGTACTTCCCGTGGTGTACGTGTTCCCATAAAATTTGGTTTTTAATGGGGAAGATGTGTTAAACGTAATATTCTGATCGATCGCATTACTTCCTGTGTAACCGAATGATAATTCATCGTTACTTTCTTTAAAAATAATACCCACGTTACTCCCAGCCACCGCCCGGGTCATCATCACACCGATGTCATTGATACCTGGGTTACCACGCGCGAGTTCTATGATTGGATCTTTAATCGTCAAGTTTTGAGTATTAATCGTCGACGTATTTCCCTCGACGAAAAGTTCACCACCGATCCACACATCACCACCTTCATTGATGTAAAAATTATTACCAACATCGAGTAAGTGGATGGGATTTGCGTTACCTATACCTACATTCGACAATGTCACGAGACCCGTAAAGGTATTATTAAACACAGCTGTATTAGTCGTCACGTTACCCGTGATGAGTACATCTTCTAAACTTACACGCGACCCTGGACCAATATCCACAATTTCCTTTGTCACAAAATTATATACAATCGTATTCGATGTCGCACGCTGATCGAAATCGAACCGTAGTGGTGCTACGTAGAACGAGTTCGCCGTGAGACTCGGGAAAACCTCCGGAGTTGCATTGAGTACGATCGTATTTTCAGGTTGATAATCAGACGTATTCTTACCGAGCCTGATCTTCTCTGAACGATCGATGGTACTCAAGTTCTTCACCATTTATATAATCTCGTATTTTAATTGGCGTAGATGAGACCAGCCATACCATTGTTTATTCTGAGGATATTGTAATTTACCGCATAAATTGGATCGTTTATTGGTAAGGTTTCGCTATGTATCATTGCTGAATCTAAACGACTAAAATTGAGCGTTCCTGTGGGTTGTAGGAGACTCGTCGTGAGACAGAAACAATGTAAGAAGATATCGGGCGACGTCACGTAATTCGTGTGATAAAATGAAGAAACATCGATGTAATGTGGCCTCGCCCACTTATATACACCGATATCCGTGCCATTAATACTTATTTTCACCTTATTTGATGCGGATGTCAACGCACTCGTATAGCTTGTGTTCGAACACGCGATATACTTGACTGGGTGATTAAAGCTAAGCTCATGAATGAGTTCACCGGAAGGAATATTCTTTTGTACTTGGTGAATGAGAATGTTATGACTCTGTGAAGCCATGGTCGCGCGTTCATCGTTGTCTAAATAATAGTAATTAGCAAACGCTTCCCAGTTGTATAACTTTGCATCCGGACCCCACCGAATACGCACCTCGACGTTGTGATATTGCAACGCACACAAGGGAATCGCACTCTGAGGACTTTCACAAAAGAAGAAACGCAGCGGATAGAAATATGATCGCGAGCTTAAACCCGGGTGTGGTCCATTTGA
>Ga0209932_1000038_pt1 | contig 38524 bp, 34 predicted proteins | sample SalPon2_B_H2O_MG_2_FD_185728 | JGI IMG/M metagenome (GOLD analysis project Ga0209932, IMG submission 185728) | Salt pond water microbial communities from South San Francisco under conditions of wetland restoration - Salt Pond MetaG SF2_B_H2O_MG... ...
AGGGTTTTTATCTTTTGATCCTCTTGCTATTGTGATATAGTCTGGATTTTCAATTGCAGGTACTGTGTCATACCTTGTAGAGTCCCAACCTTCTGTAGTTGATGATGTACCTTGTGTATCTGACGGATCCCATGGCAGAAATTCTTCATCTAAAAATAATTCTGTTTCACTACTGGTTTCAACAAAAAATATTCCATTTTTGCTTTTGATCCCTTCTATAAAATATTTTTTGTCTTGATAATTTGAATTTGTTAATGATGCAGATGAAAACTCAATTAATAATCCAGATGTAAACGCTATACCGTTTGGTGATGTATAATTTTTTAGACCAACAATATCATCTGGGTCTATTTTGTAAGTAACTGAAATATTATCACCAGCATTTAAAACAATACTGCTAGACGAAAAGTCTAAAGTTAAACCTGTTGCTTGATAATCAACTGTAGCAACACCGTTGACTTGAACCGTATCATGGGCACCAATTGGGTATGATAAAGTAAAAGTTGTTTGATTTGCGGCAACTGTGAATTGTTCAGTTTTGCCTGCAACAACAACAGTTGGTACACCTGAATCAAGACTTGGATACCAATAGTAGTTTTCATAGTTTAAAAATTTATCATAATCAATTGGCGGACCGTATGAATAATAGTTTTGACCAAATAATCTATTTTGATTATTAGTTTTACCATTTTCATGAGTTATATAGTCAAGAGCTTCAGTAAAGAAAACTGTGTCAATTGTTTGTAAGTTTGCAGGATCTTTTAATACTGCTGTAGTTTCTAATTGATAATTTTGTCTAGAATTGTTTTTTTCTATTTTGTAATTGTCTTTGAATGGGTTATAATATGTACCATATTTTCTACCAATCCACTCAGTGACTTTTTCATTTTGAGCTTTAGAAAATACTTGTTCTACTGTGCCATCAAAAAAGTTTTTTAATTTTGCAGTTTGTAAAAACTCAGGTAATTTTGTGCTTACTTTATCAGCCATTAAAATTAACTCCCGCTACCTACACCGGTGTAAGATGGATTTAAGCTGTTGCCGGTTAATCCGGTAATTATTTCAACATCATTAACAGAAGCAGTTGAAAAGAATAATTCATTTGGTTCTGCTCTTACTTGAAATAAGTTACCAAATTTTGATTCGCTATCTCTTGGCACAATGACCACTGACGAAATTTGTGAAGACAGCTGGTTGTGTATATACGTTGCTAGTTCAGTAAAGAAAAATGTATCACCAAAATCCCAATTACCAATTGCAAAATAATTATTGATAGCATTTATAACACTTGTTTTAATTTGATTATCTGTAAATGTTGCACCAGGAATTTTTACAATTCTAAATGATGCTTGATTAGCCACATTTGCAGTTGAACCAAACAACAACTTAAATTTAGCTGGAGAATAAACTATTTGATCACCAATAGTTTTATATTTTTCTAATTCTAATAATGAAGATTTTAATTCAGTTGATGTTGGTTGTAAAGGTAATTCAGATAATGTTTTACCTGCTTTAAACCAGTTTTGTACATCAATATAATATGCTGTTTGTAAAATAATCATTTCAATTATGTTTGATACACTTGGATCAACACGTTGTGATCTTGGTGCTGAATGTTTGTGCTGAAAATAAAACGGTTCGTTTGTATTTGCTGTTCTTCCAATATATGCTTTGTAAATAGTATCACCATTTACTCCATATCTTTTTGTATAAGAATTTGTAGTACCATTTGTTAATTTTGTATTGTTAAAATAAAACTGTTCATCAGTTGTTAAAAATTCTAATCCTGTGCCTGTTAATACACTCACAACTGATACATCATGATTGATTTTGTAATAAGTGTAATTGTCATAATCGGTGTAACTGTTAAAAAATACATAGTGTGAATCATCAAGCAATCGTTCATGACCCAATGGATTATCAGGCATGCCATCATTGTCAGAATCTAAATTAGCAATTTTAACTTTTTTAGTATCAATGTATCCATCTTGTTCAACAAATTCTTCTACCAGTTCAAATGTTACAGGATTTTTTAACTGTGTAGTACTTGACGGATTAGACAGTATTGTGTTGTCTTTGTTTATGTCCAGTATTTTAATTGTATCTTTAATTGCTTGACCTGTTTGTGTACTAATATTTTTGTATTTGTCAACATAATAAAATCTTACTTCTTCGGCACTTTCAAAAACATATTCTAAGCCTCTAATTGTGAAAACATATTTTGCACTTGCACCTGTACTTGATGCAGGCACATAAGATGCTCTTAGTAACCATGATGCATCTTGACCTAATGAATTATAGCCGCCAAATGTGTCATGGTATTGTACTGAAAAATCTGACGATGCATCAATAAAGTCTTCGTTTATAACATACCAGTTATTTTCATTTAACGAAGGGTCTCTGAAATGATAACCAATGCCAAAGTCTAGACCTGATTCCATTTGTGCTTGTATTGATGCTTTTTCATTCAATGACAATGCTGTCCTAAATGCTGGTAATATTGTTCTTACTTTTAAACCAGCAGTGATTGACTCATCAAGTGTGATAGAACCTGATGTTTCACTGTTAAGAATAGAACCATCGTTTGTTATACTAACAACTGTAGACCATTTAATAACAGTAGGGTTTGTATAACTGTCAACAAATTCTAATTTTGCACCTGGTCTAATAAATGCTAATTTGTCATCGCCGGAGTATGGATTGTTAAACACAGTAATCAACTGAGCTGTGTTTGGTCTGCCTGTTACTAGTATTGGTGCATTACCAATGTAAAAGAATCCGTTATTTGATGCTCCGCTAACCGGATATGGTTGCCAAGCAACTTGGTTAACTGATATTAAATCCATTTCAAATTGTTTATCAGAGTTACCTAAATTTGTGTAATTGGTTTCAACTGCTGTTTTGTAAGTGTCAAAATAAAAGTTTTTTAATTGTGATTTTTTTAGTAAAGATTCTAACACATTGTCAACAATGTAAGTGTAACTAGAACTATCAGAAACTATTCCTGTAATATCTTCTGTGTCTAAATTGAAGTTTGGATTTTTATACAAGATGCCATCTTCGCCAAACACATTTAAACTTTTCACTGTGCCTGTTGGATCGTTTGTGTCTAAATATCTTGAATGACCAATGTGCGTTCTATTGATTGTTTTAATCTTTTGAATAGTTTGCGATTGTGTTAAAGGAAAAATAGCATAATCTTCTGCATTAACCATTCTGTCTTGTGTATAGAACGCCACTGATGCATTGTTCTTAATGTTTGTATTAGTTTCAGTGTCAGAAGAATTGTTGACTGTGTAAGTTAGTGTTAAACTTAATGTTGCCACATATTCTTGACCTGCTTTGTTCAAATAAGTCACATTAATTTCTTGATTTTGAATTCTGTTTGCTCTTAGTATTTGACCTTTGCCTGAGCTTCTTCTGTACCAAAATCTAAAGTTGCCTTTGGGTGCTGTACCAAAATTACCATCAGCAAATAAAATTTTAACTTTGTCATTGTTTTCTGATTGCACGTTAAAAACATTTCTTTCTGCTAGAGCCAATGAATTGTAAATTGCATTTTGACCAAATAGTGAAGGAATTTTTTTCCATTTTTCTAATGGTACACCTGATGCATTAACTTTTTGTACCCAAACATCTAAATCGTTGACATTTGATTTGTTAATAGAAACTGTTCTGTTAGGCAATGGTGTTGAAAAGAATTGATCTTCATATTCCATTTCACCTTCTTTGAAATATACAAAGAAACCAGTGTCTGTTGAACCAAACCCTTGGTTGTCATTTCTGTATATCATAGTGAACGCATCTGTTTGGTCTGGGGATCTTTCTTCTAAGTAACCATCAGTGTTGATTTGTGATTTAACAACTTCAATTTTTGTGTTGATACCATCTACTTTTGCTGAAAAAGGTTTTACCACACTGGTATCAGTTTGAGAATTAACGTTGTAAATTTCTGTGTTGATGCCACCAACAATGCCTTTTGATGACGGATTACCAAATTGGTTTGTAGAAACAAATAAAGAGTTTGCTATAGTTAACCATTGGTCGTACCAGTCAGCATTAGTTGGATCATTCCAATTGATTGTTAAATTTGACAAGTTGTTTCCGTTTGAATCTTCAATTGGTTCTGTTGTTGAAATTTTTGTAAGTTTTAAAATGCCTCTTGCAGGTACATTTCTTTTTATTCTGTAGTTGATTAGTTTTGCTAATCTTATAATTGAATCTCTTCTTTCTGCTGTGTCTAAGAAATTTTCTCTTGAGTTTAAATCTGTTCTGAATGCAATACTTTGACCTAGGTATGCAAGTAAATCTATGATAGCAATAAATTCACTTGATTGAATATAGTCATTAAAATCTTCAGGATAGTTAACTGAAATGTAATTAAGCATAGTTGATCTGATTGAATCATAATCATATGCTGTAAAGTCTGCTTGTGAAAAACTTCTGTAAACTGTTCTCCATTCTTCTGCGGCAAATAAATTGTTTTGTCTTACTATCTGACTCATTATAATGTTTCTCTTTCAAATTCTAATTGCATTGTTGCTTGTTTGTTAAATGGTAAAACATTAATGCTGATATCAACTCTAATTCCGTTACCAAATGAATCAAGATTAATATCTAATAATTCACATCTTGGATCTGTGTTTATGATTCTTGAACAATCTTCTATCAAATCTTCTTTAACACTTTCATCAAGTGGTTCGTACAGCAAGTCCCAGATAATTGAACCAAATTCAGGTTCCATTACTCTTTCGCCTTTTCTTGTGTAAAAGTGATTGATTAAATCTTGCTTGACCACGTCAATATCATATAGCATATTACTCTTGTTGCCAGAAAGTGTTGAAAAGCCCTTGTATATTTGGGCTGTACCTGTATTTTCACTGCTGTTTGCAGTTGAAGTGATCTGCGATGTTGAACTAGAATATGCCATGTTTTTCCTTGCAAATATTTATTGTTGTCTTTATATGCTAACTTAACTATTTACTTGACTTGATGAAATAAATAAGTTATTAACATATTAACATATACTATTTAACCAATGAAAAAACTTGATACATTTTCAGCAGAAGACAGAGTAGAAATACTACTTCAAAATGACGATATACATTATCTCAATGGAGAAATCTGTGAAGAAAATATTTCAAAAACAATCAAATGGATTCTTGCTTGTAACATCAATAAAAAGCCAAAAAAAACTCTAAAATTATATGTCAACACAATTGGCGGTGACTTATATGAAACATTTGCATTAGTAGATGTAATGAGAAACAGTTATCATCATATATCCACTATTGGCATCGGTGCTGTAATGAGTGCTGGTATTTTGATTTTTGCTAGTGGCAAACAAGGTGAAAGATACATTGGTAAAAACACTGGTATAATGAATCATCAACATTCTGATGCAATGGAATCTAAAATGCACGATATGAGAGCACAAATGAAAGAAAATGTAAACTGTGAGCAAAGATCAATGCAAATCCTAAGAGATGCTACAGGATATCCATTAGCAGAAGTACGTAAAAAATTTAACAATCCTTCAGACCAATATTTCACAGCCAAACAAATGGTTGACTTAAAACTAGCAGATCATATACTATAAATGTATGAGTGCTAATTTAAAAAACTTTGCTTCTGGCAAAAACTGGTGGTACATGGAAAAAGCCACCGCAGACAAACTACTTGATGCAATCACAGACTATTACAATGATAAATTGTCCAAAAATGTGGATGTCTTATTTGAACCAGAAGATATAAGCCTTTACACAGCCGAAATCAAACAGGAACTTATGAAAACTGCTCCATTATTTTTTAAAAATATTGGAATAAAGTTGGAAGATTCTGAAATTGGCTAAAAAACTTGGATTTATTGGTTGACTTTTCTTACAACCTGTAGTAATATATTATTATATGTTTAACTTACTTAAAAACCTACTAGGAGGTAAAAAGAAAATGGCAAGAACTAAACAATATGTAGTATACACAAGAGAATTTGCTAAAGGCAGAGTCTCAAACAAAGTTGGTGTGTTTATGGATGAAGCAAAAAACACACTTGATAACACTGGTTCTATTAACGGTGGTGTTATTAAATTTAAAAACCTAAAGATGTCTAGAAAAACTCCAACAACGGAACTAGTATCAAAAGGTTATGACTTCAATGTAAGAGTAATTGGTTCTGGTAACTACGAAGTTGCTAAACAAATCAAAAACTCTGTAATTGAGTTACTTGCTGATACAGGTAAAACTGTAATCAACGCAAACGCATAATAATAACAATATTATTATAAAACTTAAAAGGGCGGTAAATATCGCCCTTTTTTTTTATTTGGTAAATAATGACGAGTTAAGAGTAATAAGACAAGACGCAGTAGAATTAACAACTCCCGCCCTAATTTTAGATACAAACTTCCTCAAATATTAACAAATACTAAAACTAAAGAAAGAACAACATGAGTCAACAAGGAAAAGTAAAATGGTTCAATGCCACTAAAGGCTTTGGATTTATTACGTGTGAAGATAAAGATGTTTTCGTACACATTTCAGCAGTTGAGGCCGCAGGCTTAAGACAGTTGAATGAAGGCGACGAAATTACGTTTGACACACAAGATGGACCTAAAGGTCCAAGTGCTGTGAATTTATCATTAGCGTAATTAAAAATAAAATAGAGGCGGTGGCAACATCGCCTTTTTTTATGAAAATTTTATCAACATCAATAAAATTGCATTTAAATTAAATGATGTGTTAATTAAATTATCCACAATTTAAATAAAATTGAACAAATAAAGTCTTGCTTTTATCCACTTAATATGTTAGATTAAGCACAACTTTAAAACAGTTAGGAGGTCCTTATTATGGATATTATTAACAAAGTAAAATCATGGGCGTCAGCATTAGCAGATGTCGGTGTATCATTAATAGCACTTGGGATTGTTCTTGAAGTGTTATTCAGCGGCCAAGGTATTCCGTTTTGGCCAAACATTTCTGTAATTGGAAATGTGCAGGCAATACTATCAGGATTTAGTGATCAAGGATTACTAGGCTTGGTGGCTGTTTGGATTTTATATCACATATATAAGTCTAAATAATCTTAGACCTCAAAGATCTTTGAATAAAAAGAGCGGTAGAAATATCGCTCTTTTTTTATGACTGATTAGTTGTACTTTTGCTTTCGTGATCTAAATAAGGTTCTCTGGTTGGGAATCTAGTAGTAATAGACCCTCGTTGTGATTCTGTTTCTCTTGGTGAGTTAACTGCTGAACCTGTTCTATTTTCTAAAATGTTTGTGTATAACAGATTGCCATTAGCATCTGTTAAAAATGAAATTCCTGATATTGGCGTTAATAACAATGCATCAAAGCCTGCAGAATTCATATCAATTCTGCCTGCACCACCGGCCGCAGTTTCTCTATGACTGATACCACTATTGATATGTGATGTACCAAGTTGTGTTAGTTTTAAATCTAAACCTGAGTATATGTTTGTGTTGTTGTTTGTTGTTAAACTAATATCGTCATCTGACTTTATTTTGGTTTCACCAGCAACATCAATATGTAAATTACCTTTTATATCTCCTAAATCTCTAGTGGATTTGGGTTGAGTGTAATTGCCTGCTGAATCAGTATCAAGTGTATAATTGGCTTTTATATTAATATTTCTACCTGCTTCAAAGTTAATATCTCTATCTGCTCTCACATTAATATCTTTTTCAGTTCTCATTGATATTGAATCTGCACCCCATATTTCAATTTTACCTTGATTTGTTATTTCAACCCAACCAGTTGCTGTGCTGTTAGTCACGTAAACTGTGTTGTTTGTGTCATCCAATAATATCTGTGAACCATTTAATGTTCTTAATCTAATGTGTTTTTGATTAGCATCGTCCATTACAAACTGATGCCCACCAGGTGTTAAAATACCAAAAACTTGACTTGGTGATTCTCTTCTAGCAGATGAATCACTAAGACCTCTAATTTCATCATTTTCTAAACCTTGATTTATTAAACCTTGATAATGAGGACCATGGGCAGGTCGTTTGGCTTTATCAATGGGCTCGCCTCTGGCTGTGTGAGCTTCTATGTCAAATATGTTTGCTAGTTGTGATTCATCACCTAATCTGTTTACTTCTGCTAACGGCACAATAGGTGATTTTTCACCAAATGTTTTACCTTTGGCAATACCTGGTACCATATGATTGATGCCTGGTTGAAACAAACAACCAATACATACACCATAGTTACTATTACCATTGACAAATGCAACTGCAACCAAATTACCAATTGATGGTGGAACCATCCACATACCATATGATGTTTGTGTGCCTGCATATGTGTCTTCTAGTTCTCCTTTTCTTAAACCACTAGTACTGGTAGCACCTGCAAACGGAGAAGTCCAAATTACTGTTTTCCAACTTGTTTTGTCAGTTCTTGGTGTGTTTGAACCTATGATATGTACTTGCATTCTGCCCATTCTGGCTAAATCAGTCACACTCATCACTTCTGCTATTTTTATAACACCATAATCAATTGATTTACTATTGCCATCTCTACGAGATTTGTAATTGCTTGATGAAGATTGTGTTTTTTTTGACATTTATTATTGGTTTCCTACTTTAACACCTCGTTGATTTACAACAAAACTTAAATCAGTTAATACATCTCTTTGTAGGTGCAGTCTTTGTGTAAATTGTCCACCTTCAAATCTATGTTCTATTTTATAGATTCTATATATGCCTGTCAAGATTTCATCCCGCCTTTCGCTTACTGGTGGAATCATTCCAGAACCAGGATCAACTTCTTCTGGATACATTGATTGAAACAGTATCATATTTTCATATTTTGGATCAGCAGATACACCTAAATTTTGTAGTATTTTTTCTAAAGTATCAATTTCAGGTCTTGGTAACCAATATGGATCACCTATGATATCCATGGTCACTGACATTAAATCTATTCCAGGACCACCTGCAAAAGAATTTTCTAAAACTCGTTGTGCTTCTGCATTTTCAGATGAACCAGCATCTGTCATACCGTCGTGTGTATTAACTGCTCTGCCATAAAACTGAACATTTAATTTTGTCAATGAATCTTCGGACAAGTTAACATTATCATTTTCCAATTTCTCAGCCAAGCGCCACTTTCCACCAATTCTAATTTCAAGTCCTTCATTATCTGCTGTCTTTCTAAGATCATTAAATCTTTCAACTTCTTTTAGTTTTATACCAGCATCTCCTTGTTTGATGTTATACTGTTGAATGTCTTTGTTGTATTCATTAATCAAATTTTGATAGGCTGTTAGTGTGCCAGCGTCAGGTTCAACTGCACCATTTTGTAATTGCTCTGTGTAGTTTTCCAAAAAGAATTTTCTTGCTTGTAATATTTGTTTGTGCTCAGCACCTGATATTACACCGTCTTCTGCCGCTTTGCTAAAAGTCAATTTCATTTCATTGCTTTTTTCTTTTTTATTTGCTTCTTCGGTTGCATTTTCTTGAAATTTTATCATGGTTGCTTCAGGTAATCTTTTAAAGACACCGTGCAGTTGATCATAAGGATAAACATATTGATAATTGAAATCTAAATTAAATTCTAAAACATCAATGTTATCGCCTGTAAACAAATAATTGTATTTTTTATTAATCAATGCATTTTCCATCATGGTACTGACTCTTTGTTTGTGTCTTGTTTCGGGTGCTTGATATTCTTGTATGATTCCTGACTGCACTGTGGCCCAATCACTGACTGTAATAACATAATGAAAATGTCTTTGATAGTCTTGCCGTAAACTGTCAAAACCCATTGGTATTGCATGTGCTGTGATTGTAAATGCTTTTTTGGTTATAGCAATTTCGTCCCATTTTTCCACAGCATCTTTGTCAATGTCAGCCAACTGTTCTTGAATGCCTTTGATTTTGTCTACCATAAAAGTTGTTCTGGCCAAATGTCTTTCAAGTACTTCAGTAATACTTGAATCATAATCAATTTCTGTTGTTACAACTGGGTTATCTAAATCTTTACCAAATATAATATGTTTGTTTTTTTCAGCATCTGTTACTATACGAGATTCTGTTATTCCAGTAATATCTTCATCTGAGCCTTTTATAGAAAAACTATATTTGTCTAACAGATACTTTGTAACTCCTAAATTGTGCTGTTCTTGTTGTGCTAATTCAGATGCAAACCCATCTGTGAAATCTTTGAATTTTTTAATGTTAGATATTTTCATATCTGCAATCAATTGATGATCATCTGCTTTGCCAATATCACCATATCTTATGGCTTCAATTTGATACACTGCACCGCCGGCTTCGACTCTGTATGTTATGTTTCTTATCATAATAGCATACAATCTTCTTGTGCCTGGTATTTCAATGCCGGAGGCATTGTGTATACCTAAGTTTCTTTCATCTTCAGTTTTCACTGGTTTGTAATCGCCAACTAATGTGCTGTCTTTTTTTCTACCTTTTAAATAAACTTGGATTAAAAAAGGGTGTTGTTGATAACGCTCAATACCTAGTTCTTGTGATGCTAACCATATCTGTTTAATCAAGTTGGCTGACTGTGGTTGTGTCACGCTAAATCTTATAACAGCCGCGGTGTTGACTCTGTCTGCTCTTGTTAACCCAAATGTGTTTTCCATTTCCAAATTTGTGATGGTAGTAATAGTTTCTCCAGTACGTGACAGTATTGATATCATTTGTTGAGATTCTTTGAGTAACATGTTTGGATCTTTGTCAGTTGAATAATCAAAAAATTCATTGCTGGTTGAGTAGCCAGATGTTAATGCATTTTCTCTTTCAAAAAATTCAGTCATAAATTTTTTACCAGCCATTGCCCATGTTATATCGTAAGTTACTGATTCATAATTGTGCAACACATTTTGCATGAAATTAGTGTCATTGAAAATGTCTAAACTGGCCTGTAATCTTTTTTCACCTGTTTCTGCTGGTTTACTGGATTTTTTAATAGTTGAGTTTGAATTAGTTTTGGTACTACCTGCTTCAATACCTTCATTGAGTTCATCAATTAGTTGTTGATTGTCTTGCACATTGTTTTTTTCAACTTTTGATTCTTTTAATTTATTTTCAGTTTTAAATGTGTCAAAATCATATGATGATGTAGCACTAGCATCAAGGTTTTTAAATTTATTATTCTGTACCTGTTCTGCTAATTCAAGTCTTTCTTGAGTTTGATTTCTATTATAAAAATAGTTTTCTTCTGATATCACATCTAACGCATTCAATGAATCAGCAGGATTAATGTTTGGTGAGTTGAGTCTGTCATCAGCAAAACTTAATCTTGCACTGTTAACAGTACCAATTGGCACTGTTGAACTAGAACTAGTGGTGCTAACAGTTTTATTGTTAGTAGTAATTCCTGCATCTAGGTCTTTTATTAATTCGGCTCGTTCGTTGGCTAATTTTGATTTTTGCCATGGTGTCATTTGAACATGAACGTTTTTACTTGGGTCAACTGTGATACTGGTGTTATCTTTTACAGCTCTAGGATTAAATTTTTTAAATTTGGATTCGTGTGATGACATGCTGATTACCTCGATCCAGCAATAGCACTTGGGTTTGGTAAACGTATCACAGTTCCTGTAGTAAAATCGTTGATTGGATCTTCAAACAGATCCATGTTTCTTGCAATAAACACCCACCACAATCTAGTTGATCCATACAATGAGTGTGCAAGTAAATCTGGTCTTTTATCAAATTTACTTTCTATAGTGTAATATTCATCGTCAGATCTTTGAGGTATATTTGGTAAAGATAAAATATCTAAATAGTCATTGATAATTTTAGTTGATGAATATTGTGAGTTTTCGTTACTTGCTCTAGCCATTAAATAAATCCTTTACTGCCATCTTTGTTACCACCTTTTAACCAAGTACCATCTCTGAAAGTGTCTAAGTTGAAACCATCTCTGACAGTTGACGGTGTTGGTGCATAAACAAGTTCTATAAACACGTTTAACAGTGAAGGCACAAAACTTTTTGAAACACCTTGTTCAACACTTTTAATATTGCCTTTTACTTTTTCTTTTAATTTTTTTCTTTCTTCAAGTTCTGCTACACCATAATCGTTATCAATACTGGTATCAATAACTGCTAATTCTTGTAATCTTTTTTCATCGTTGTTCATTGGTAAATTTTCTGGGCCATATCCGCACGGTATATAATCTACATCTTGTTCTAAACCAAATGACACTGTTCTAATCAGAACAGGAACTCTCTCAAACATATACGGACCATATGCACTAAACAACAGCACCGGGGGAGGAGTTCCTCTTCTGGCCAAGTTTTTACTACCAAAATATGTCATTGTTACAGATCTCAAAAAATGAAAAACAGCTAGTAAATACCTTGCTTCTTCTAGGTTATTTGCTGTAAACGGTGCTGTTACAGAAAATGTAGGAGATGCTCTTCTAACAAATGCATAATAATCAAAATTTGTTTGCAATAGATTATATTGAGAATAGTCTACCTGTGCATGAGATACTTGTATTGCTGGTGTGTAGGGAAACACCAGACCGTTTGTATATGCAATAGGTGCCAACAGATTTTTTCTATAATCTTTACTTCCGCCGCCATACACTTCTTGCTTTGCTAATGGCTTTGCTTGTAATTTTGCTCTAAAGTCGTGATTGATAGTCATATAAATATTTAGTAATAAAATAAAAGCAGTATTTAATCATTTATTTGTCTTAAATGGTTGACATTTTAACATCTAGAGAGTATATTTGTATTATGGCAAAAAGAATAAATTATTTAAACAACAAAGACATCTTAAAAGAAATACACAAAAGCAAGAACAGTTTCTGTTGCTACACAAAGCCAGAGTATGCAGATTATGATCTGATAATTACCACGCCTATTGAAAAAATTACCAAAACAAAAGTGCTTGAAGCACGTAGAAATCGTGCCGCTAGACTCACACAATTGAAGGCTGAAGAACTTGGATTAAAGAAAAAAGAAATTGCTGAGCATGAAATTAAATTAAGGCACGTGGATGATACTGATGTGATTATTAGAGTTGTTACATGGGATCACATTCCAGATGATCCGGATAGAAAAAACAATCCAAAAACTATAGCAGATACAAAAGTCAAACTAAATTTTATTCCTTTTAAACATTATAAGTTAAATGATAATAATGATTGGGAAGAAGTTGGTAAAAGTCATCACATTGGACACAATCAATTTAGTAAAGATCATGGTAGAATGACCAATAAACTTGGGTTGATGTTTCTTAAACTGTGTGATAGATATGGTTCTCGATCCAATTGGAGAGGCTATACCTACAATGACGAAATGAGGGCACAAGCGTTGGTTCAACTGTCACAGATTGGTTTACAGTTTGACGAAAGCAAATCACAAAATCCATTTGCTTATTATACTGCGGCAATTACCAACAGTTTTACTAGAATTTTAAATGTAGAGAAAAAACATCAAAGTTTAAGAGATGATATACTAGAAAGTCACGGAATGAGTCCTTCTTACACAAGACAAATGGAAAATGAAATGTCCACTAAAGAGGGCAAGAAATAAAGTTGACTTTTTACAACTTTTAATGTATATTTTTACTAGTTAATTGACTGGAAAAAAATTATGTTTAAAAAAGCGGCCTGCTTTACTGATATACACTTTGGTTTAAAAAATAATTCAAGACAACACAACAACGATTGTGAAAATTTTGTTGAATGGTTTATCAAAGAAGCCAAAGAATTTGGTGCAGAAACTTGCATATTTTTAGGAGACTGGCATCATCACAGAAGTTCAATTAATATCAGTACACTGAATTATTCTATTTCTAATTTAAAAAAATTAAGCAAAGCATTTGAAAAAACTTATTTTATCACTGGAAATCATGATTTGTTTTACAGAGATAAAAGAGAAATTTCTTCTGTGATATTTGCTAATGAAATCCCAAACATTGAAATAGTTAACGAAATACTAGTCAAAGATGATGTTGCTATTATTCCATGGTTAGTTGGAAACGAATGGAAACAGATTAAAAATATCAAATGCAAATATATGTTTGGTCATTTTGAATTGCCAAACTTCAAAATGAATGCCATGGTTGAAATGCCAGACCATGGAGAAATACAAGCAGATCATTTCAGTCATATTGAAAGAGTGTTTTCAGGACACTTTCACAAAAGACAACACAAAGGCAATATCAGTTATATAGGAAATCCGTTTGCTCACAACTATGCAGATGCATGGGACAATGACAGAGGTTGTATGTTTTTGGAATGGGACAAAGAACCACAGTACAAAATATGGGCAGATGGTCCAAAATACAGAGTTATGAATTTGAGTGATTTGCTCAAAGATCCAGAAACATATTTAGATACTGAATGTCATGTACGAGTTAAAATTGATGTTGACGTAACATATGAAGAAGCCAATTTTATCAAAGAAAGTTTTCAACAACAGTACAGTTTACGAGAAATCAGTTTGTTACCACACAAACAAGCAGAAGAAGAAATAGAATTTCAAGGAGAAATTAAATTTCAAAGTGTTGATGAAATTGTGTTAGATCAATTGAGCAAAATTGAATCTGACAGTTTTGACAATCACATATTAATGGAAATCTACAATAGACTATGATAGTTTTAAAGAACCTTACAATCAAAAACTTCCAAAGTATTGGTAATGCCACACAGGCAATTAACTTAAATCACACAGGCTTAACACTGATACTTGGTAACAACTTGGATCTTGGCGGAGAAGGATCAAGAAATGGTACAGGTAAAACCACATTACTAAATGCTTTGAGTTTTTGTTTGTTTGGAGATGCATTAACAAATATCAAACGAGACAATTTAATTAACAAAACCAATCAAAAAAACATGAGTGTTTCTTGTGAATTTGAAGTTGATGGTAAAAGTTATAAAATTGAACGTGGCAGAAAACCAACTTACTTTAGATTTTTTTGCAATGATGAAATTGTTAATGAAAAAGACACAGACGAAGCACAAGGTGAAAACAGATTAACACAAGAAGAAATTCACAAAGTGTTTGGTATGTCGCTGGCATTGTTCAAGCAAATAGTTGCATTAAACACTTACAATCAACCCTTCTTAAGTATGAAAGCAACAGAGCAACGTGATGTTATTGAAGAATTGCTAGGTATAACTAGGTTATCAACCAAAGCACAGTTGCTTAAAGATCAAATTACAAAATCAAAAAATGATATCAAAGAAGAAGAATTACGTATACAAGCAGTTAAATCAAGTAATGAAAAAATTGAAGAAACTATTAGACGTTTTAAAATCAAAAGTTCAGCATGGCAGGATGAACATTCTAAAAAAATTAATAATGTTAAAACTGCAATCAAAGAACTTGAAAATATTGATATTAATTTAGAAATTGAAAAACACAAAAAACGTGATTTGTGGCAAGAAGGCAACTACAAGATTAATGAAGCTAACAAATGGATTCAAAGTGTTAGCAACGACACAGCCAAACAGCAAAAGACTGTGTCTAAGTTACAAAATGAAATTGTGTCATTAGAAGAACATAAATGCTATGCTTGTGGACAAGAGTTACATGATAACAAACAAGATGAAATCTTAACAAGTAAAAAAGCATCACTTGAAGAAGCTAATGTGCAAATTCAATTAAATGAAAATCAAATAGTTGAACAAAAAAATGTTATTGAACAAATTGGAGATATTGGAGAAGCACCTACTTGTTTTTATTCAGATGTAGATCAAGCCTATCATCACAAACAAAATTTAGAAAAATTGCGTAACGAACTTGATTTTGTCAGCAGTCAAGAAAATCCACATATTGAACAGATTGATACTTTGCAAAATCAAAATATTGAACTTATAGATTACAACTTGTTAAACAATCTTACTAAACTAAAAGAACACCAAGAGTTTTTGTATAGACTGTTAACATCAAAAGATTCATTTATACGTAAAAAAATTATTGATCAAAACCTAGCATACTTAAATGCAAGATTAAATCATTATTTAGAACTGTTATATCTACCACACGAAGTTATTTTCAAATCAGATTTATCTGTGGAAATCACAGAATTAGGTAGAGAACTAGACTTTGATAATTTAAGCAGAGGTGAAAGAAACAGACTGATACTTGGTTTGAGTTGGGCATTTAGAGACATATATGAATCCACAAGCAAACCAATCAATCTATTGTTCATTGATGAATTAATTGACAGTGGTATGGACACACAAGGTGTTGAATCAAGCATGTCAATATTGAAAAAAATGACCAGAGAACGTGGCAAGAATGTGTTTTTAATTTCACACAAAGATGAGTTAACTGGTAGAGTTAATTCAATCATGCATGTTGTAAAAGAAAACGGCTTCACGTCTATTTCAAACGATCTTGAGATTGTTTCAAACCATTAATAAATATTAAAAAGTTTATTAAACAGGAACACAATTTAATGGAATCACAACAAAAATTAGAACAACATTTTAAAGATGACTGGCAAGGTGAAAAACACATTTATGATTGGTTGCGTAAACACACTAATATTCCTTATTTGCAACTTGATATAGATATTCCATATCCAGAAATTTATAAAGAAGCACTTGCAGTACAAGATCAGTTTGTGGTACACAGAAAACACGAAGGTGATGAAACTTGGAAAAGTGCTTGTTTGCATGGAGTTGATGTGCATGTAACCAACGATTGGAAAGCACATGAATACAAAGACAAAGGCTGGACTGAACCTCCAGAATATAAATGGACCAGTCTTGCAGATCAATGTCCTGTAACTACAGATTTTTTTAAAAATACTTTTCCATATAGTAGATACGACAGACTAAGGTTTATGTGGATCGAGCCAGGAGGATATATATTACCACATCAAGACTTATCTGAAAGACACTTTGCACCCGTAAATGTGTCAATATATAATCCTAAAGGTTGTGAATTTAGATTTAAAAACTGGGGTACTGTACCTTTTACACATGGTAGTGCTTTTTTAGTTGATGTTGGCCAAGCTCACTGTGTATGGAACAGAAGCAGTGAACCAAGATTGCACATGATTGCACATGGATCAAAAGACTGGGATCGTTTTATACCAATGCTAGAAAGAAGTTGGAAAAAATACAAATAAAAATGACTAAACCTACTAATATTCTTAATAAACAATATACATTGGTTATCTTAAAAAATAATACTATTTTAGATAGTATTAAAGATTTCTTTTATCAAGACTTGTTTCATGAGATTGAAAATGTTGTTTATACTAGTATGAAAGAGTTTGACCGTGTATTAGATAAAGTCAATACTAGTCATATTATTGTAATTCAAGAAGGTTGTTTTTTTTACGATCATCTCACAGTAAACTTTCTTAAAGATATTGACAGCAGTTTAGAAGAGTATTCTTTAATAGGACACATACTTAACCGTAAAGGTTCTTACTATAATATACACGAACAATGTTTTATTCTTAATATAAATCACTGGCGTCAAGCAGGAATGCCTAAATTTTATGACAATTCTGTTGATAATTTAATTAGTGTTAAAAGGTCAGATGATAATTTCCACGATGATTATACTCCTAAGTGGATTAGCAAAGATACTGAAAACACAGAACACACAGAAAAAGTTATCAAACTTAAATTTGGTGGCAAAGTTATCAGTGAAATGTTAAAACATAATTTTAAAATACGTCCTTTTGCTGAACATGAAAGAAATTCAAAAAAGTTTATATATTACGAACAGCAAGAACAGATAGAAAATTTACTAGCATGGGATAAGTTAAACGCAAATCATAAACATTATTTTCCTTATACAACAAAACCACAAAGTATTGAATTCACAAATAATGGTGAACACTATATTTCAGTTGCAAATGGATTGGAAAGTTTATTTAGAATTAATAAAGTATATAAAGGTATAAAAAAAATTACATTTTATGATATTTCAATAACTGCATTAATATTCACTGAAATTTTTATTAACAAATTTTATGACCATTATGTTCAATTTGTTGATGATTTTCAAACTTTATTACCAAGCAAACATCATAAAATTAAACCAACTGATCATAACATTACATTAAACAAAATCAAACCTGTATTAGAGCATATCAGGAATAACAACATAACAGTAGAGTATCTTGTAGGAGATATCACAAGAAATAATATAATTAAAAATATTAATAAACCTACACTAATTAGCCTAACAAATGTGTTTACATATCAAAAAAATCTAATTAGAAAAGAAGAAAGAGAATCTTATATACAAGAATTAAACAATCAACCTAATATTAAGGAAGTTTTATTTTAGTATAAATACCATTAGAATAAAAGGAGCAAAAACAATGAATTTTGAACAATTGGTAAGATACACATTAGAATATGGTAATCAATTACGATATTACCATTGGCAAACATCTAGTTATGCACAACACGAAGCACTAGGTGAATTTTATAACGGACTATCAACAAAGATAGATGGATTAGTTGAATCATGGCAAGGTCGTAATGGAAACATCAAAGTCGACCAAGGCAGTGTTGAACTAGTTGATTATTCAGATGTTGATGCTGTGATTGAAAGTGCTGAAAATTTAAGAGATGCTTACGAACAATTTAAAGAAAAAATCAGTCACGGTGATATTCAAAATCAAATTGACGAAGTTGTTGAATTAATTAATCACACAATATATCTATTAAAATTAAAATAAAATTTCAAATTTATTTTGGTGTTGCATGGCCATATTGTACCAGTAATTTTTTTCACCTTTTCTGATGTGATTATGACTGTATTCAAACACATTTGACAAGTGAAGCAGTGTGTTGGTATTTACATTTTTAAAAACAAATAATCTTGTAATATCTCCATAACAATAGTCTACTGTTATATCATTGTTTCGAATATGTTCTATCACAGGCATCACTTCGTCAACATCTTTGATATACTGATCAATTTGATTGTATCCATAAGCATCAACATGCAAAGTGGTCCATGGTCTTCCTCCAAAAGTATTTTCAAAATGTTCAACAAATTTTTTATAATCTGCTTCAAAATCAGACAACAGCAATTCTGTAAATATCAAAGCAGGCATTGATATATCATAATATGTGATATGTTTTATTGATTGATAAACATTTTTTATTTTACGTAGACTCTCAACACCGTTTGCTACTGAAATATAATTAGGATAAAATTCAGAAAATTCATTTTTTCTCACAGTTGTTGCTACTGGATAGTAGTAAGATTTAGGTGGAATACTTTCCCATGACAGCAGATTTGTTACTTGATCTTTTTTACTGTAATATAAAAATTTTTTAGATTGATTTTCATAATTGTTAAATGGTCTAATTTTAAAATTATTTTTTAGTAATACATCTATAACTTTATTGCCAAATTCACGCTCGTCTAATAAAAAGTCTGGTGCACCTACTTGTTTCCAATCATGCAAGTTTAAAATAAAAGTGTTTGACTCTAATTTGGAATCATTATTTAATAAATTTCCTATTAATGAATATTGGTTAAAATCTTTAACTGTTTTTCTTAAAAAATCATTGTCTATATGATTAGTAAAAAACACACCTTCTTCAATCACTATAGCAAATTTGTTTGTGACTTGTGTTTCTAAACATTTAGTAAGCTCTTGCTTTTCAATGCAAAAAGATTCTTTGATTAAATCATGTAAAAGCATTTCATAAAAATAGTCTTTGATACTTTTTAATAAACTGTGATTTTTAATAATGATTAAACTGAAATTTTCTTCAATATCACTGACTTTGATTTCTAATTGCATCTTTGTTGTTTGTCCAAAATTCTTTTGCTGTGATGTATTTATAGGTCTTGTAAGTTTTAGAAAATGTTAAATCTTGCCATTGAGTTGGATCCCATAAAACAAATTCACCTTGCCTAGAAATTTTTACACACAATAACCATTTGTCTTGTGATTCGCAACTTTCTTGTGATTGACGAATCCATTCATCGAGCTGTTTGACTTCTTCACCTAGTGCCAATTGATTCCATTTAAATTCACCGTAGTTTTTTGCTTCAATTACCAGCAGTGGAAATGAGTCAGGTGGAATTATGTCACCTTTAAATCCTCTGGTTTGGTTTTCGCTTAATGTTTGTGTTCGCACAATGTTTTGACCACCCACAAAAGCACCCGAGTATGGTACTCGAGTAAATGATTCGTTGTACAAATCTGAGAGAAAATTGGCTATATCTCGTTCGTACGATTTGCCTTTGTTTTTGCTTTTTCTACCACTCATAATGACTATTATACATTATTTAATTGTTAAAAGCAACTATAAATATTTGCATGGAAGATATGTGGCCAGATCTGTTGTATCAATTAATAATGGGCATGATCGATGATGAATCAGACTATGATATCAAACAACAATATCACAATGATATGATTTACAAAAGATGTCACGAACTAGAACTCACATCATACTTAAAACAGTATTATCAAAAAATTAGCACAAATCATGATCTTTCACAACCGTTGTCTGTGGTTGAATTGGGTTGTAGTTTTGGGTTTTTGTTCTTTGCAGAACAGTTGTTTAGTGATTTTAAATTTAAAAGTTGGATTGGCTATGACATTGACCAAAAAGGTATAACAGTTGCAAACAAAATAAAAGACAGTCTGGGTTTTGACAATTGTCAGTTTATTCACAGTGCAACTACAAACACCAATAATGACATTTTATATGTCGAAGACAGTTATCCATTAGGTATGGACATATTCCAACCTGGCAATTGTCCAGTACCAAACACACACTTTAGTCAACTGCCCAGTGCTGACATATATCTAATAGACATTGAAGGTGCCTGTATTGACTTGGATTTGGATCAATTGGATTTTAAAGTCTTAATGATTGAAACCAATACCAAATCTGCAACATCAAAGTTTTTGAAATTGATACTGTCACGTGAAAACACAACCTATAGATGTATACATTCACATGTGATAAAAAATAATAAAGATAAAAGTTTCTATATCTTTGTGAAAAGAAATCCTGAAAACAATAATAATAATTTATTTAGATCTTATAGAGACAACTCGGCTTAATTAAATTAAATCACCTCCGCGATGGTGTTATCATGTCCTTTGCGGAACTGTGATCATCTTTGCGATACTGCTAATTTTGATTTGTATTAGATTCTATATGAGTATGCACTTATTACCAAGATTTGGCCATACTTCACCCGTTGCCGGGCGAAGTACTTTTCTTTGTTAATAAGTTGTTTTGTTACTCATTACCAGAGATCAGTCATCTAACTCACGGAACCTAAAGAGGCGGTTGGCCGGTACCCCTATCATTCCTACTTCATCCAACGGGACTTGTACATACCCAGAGTTAGCAGTTTATGTACAAGACAATGGTTGCATTTCTTTCTCTAGCAGAGCCATTATCATTTGTGCCTTAGTTAACACTTGCCTTGCAACACTAGATTCACCATCTTTATGACGCATTTCTAGGATCTTATTGATCAATTGAGTTGCTATGTTATGCCTGAAAATTTGCCTTGATATTTGCCTATATAATTTGTATAATGTAACAAGTAGCAACAAAAGTCAACCTCTTTTTTGATTAAATACACAAAAAGGCAAATATATGGTAGAATGGGATTTTACAAGTCATTGGGATTACAGAGATTGCAGACTAGAAAACAACGGTTTGATACCCAAATCTTGCGGATATAACAAAACCTTCAAATATGTGATCAATGTACAGCAAATGAAAGATGACTACATTGATTGGTGCATGGAAAAATGCAGAAGCAACTGGGGTTGGCATTTTGATGACGATCATGCTTTTATATCTTTCAATTCCAAAAAAGAAGCATTTTTGTTTAACCTGTCAATAAGATAAAATGTTTAGTGTAGAAGATTTATACATTGTAGAAAATAAAAAAATTAAAAACATAGCAAAAAAAGATCATGCTGTGGATTGGATTGGTGGCAGTTGTGTTTACAAGATATTAATTGGAGACCAAGTAGTACATGTTGGTAGATCTGACACCTGTAAAAAACATGGAGGTGCTGAAAAAACAAGAAAAGCCATTGTACAATTGTTAGGTTGGGAAAAACACAATTCTGGAATTACGACCACAAAAATTTGGAAAGCAATAAAAAACAAATTCAAACCAGATATACAAAATATCAAAGTTGAAGTTATTTTTACTAAAAATATTGAAAAAGTTTACAGCAAAGAATTGATTTAAACCACAGGGCTCATTGATCCTTTGTATCTTTCCATGTTGTCTTTTAAAAATTCTTGAATGATTTTTTTATCTTCGTAACTTAATGCCCAGGCTTGATTCCAAGACACAGAACCTCTCATGTACCAACAAATTTCAGCAATCTGTTTTCTTATGTCGTGACTTTCTTCTGCTAATCTTCTAAAGTATTCTCCAACGTCAGAAGGCGAGTGTGTTATTAAGTAATTACGAAAAAATCCGCTGGATCCAATTTCACGTCAGCAGTGAATTCTTTTTCAGTTTGTTTGCAAATCAATGTTTGTTTGGTCACAGTTGAAAATTTATTAAGTCTGTCAATTTCTTTGTCAATTAATTTGCTGTTTTGTGCATCAAGATTATCAATAAACTCTTTGATGTGAGCTCTGTTTTCAACAATGTCACCATTTGGTGTTACAATTTTTACAACACTTTCAGTTAACAAGTTCATGTTTGTTTCTGCTAGTTTTACAAACATATTTTTAAATTGATTAACTTCAGGATTGTTTTGCACTTGATTTAATGTTTGTAGTGCTTTGGCTTGATCATATGCAACCAAATTTAATTTGGTTTGTAATTCATATGACAATGGTCTAACATACACAGTTATACCATTTTTTAACACAACATAATTTTCAGATTCCATAACTTCAACATTTTCTAAAATACTGTTTAAGTTAATTTCATATGTTTCTTCTTGACCGCTGTGTGGAGAAGTCAATCTAGTTTCCATAATTTCACCATACGTGGCCATTCGAATAGCAATTAACAAAATGTCCACATCACACACTGGCAGTTTTCTAGTCTCCTTGATGCTTGGTGCACAACTCTGTACAATTTTTATAACAGAATCACCATTGAGTAGTGCATCTGGATTTCTCATGTACAACTCATCTTTGGTTGTCATTGGAAAAACCGCAATTTCATCAGTTGGTGCTTGGTCATCAACTGTGTTAAACTTGGCTCCAGATGGCAATTTTATATAAAGTTTTGGAGCTCTATAAAACTGTTTTAACGGATTGATATTTTCGTTTTGTTGTTCTGACATTTTTGTTCCTTATTAACTACGTACTTTATTTAGTTTATAAATATTCATGTAGAATACTTATTGGAGAAATTAAAACTATACTTAATTATTTATCATGATAGATCTTGAATTAGAGGGACAGACGATAAGAATACCAGAATTTGCAATGGACAAATCCATTCAGATTCTTATTCAGTTGGCCAAGAAGCAAGGACTAGACTTAACTTCTATTGAAAAGTCTGACAAGCGTACAGCCACAGTGCTTTCCAGAATGGAAAAAATCTTAACTGGACAAAAAGAACAGTTAGCAAAACAAACCAAAGAAGGTCAAAAAGGAATCCAAGCACAAAAAAAAGAATCTAGCGAAACTGCAAAAGTTCGTGAAGCCATTAATAACGCAACAAAATCAAATTCAGCAAAACTTGAACAGTTGGCTGAAAAAATTGGCGACAAAAATGCAGGTGGGTTGTTAGGAGGTGTTGTTGGTAAACTTGGAATCTTTAGTAAATTCTTATCAGTAGGTGCCGCGGCACTTGCCGGTTTTGCCACAGCCATAACCACTGCTTTCAAATTCTTAATGAGATTAGGACAACTTGAAGGCACACTATTTAGAACTGGATTTTTTAGTTTTGATTCTCAAGAAGGATTGGCTCAAGGTATTACTTCGTTGACAGTGTCAGCCGCAAATGCAAGATTGAGTTTAGAACAAGCAACTGAAATTTTGACACAATATTCAAAAGCCATGGATGCTTATGGAAGTGAAACAATTTTGTCAGCAATCACAAACACACAGAATCTTTTAGAATCACAGGGCTTCTTGGCACAGAGTTATCAAGAGATTGCTAATGCAGTTGCTGAACAATCAGACATTTTTGCAAAAGCAGGATTGTCAGTGGGAGCAAATGGTGTAGCACTAGCAAATCATTCAGCAGAATTATTAAGAAGCACAGTGGCATTTTCTGATTTGACAAACACATCTGCAGATTTGATTAGAACGCTAGTGGTACAGGCATCAACAAATCAAGTGTTCTTAAACAGATTACAAATGTTACCAGAATCAATTCGACAGTCAACACTGTCATCGGCTCAAGAAGCCTTTGCAGGATTGGCCGCATTTGGAGAACAAGCAGGTGGCGAGCTCACAAGAATTTTAAGTGAAGGTATAGGTTTTGGTAATTTGGCATTCTCGCAATCATTTAGAGATTTGGTTGTGACATCACCGCAGTTGGCAGACTCATTGTATAATTTACAAAACACAATAACAGGTGGTGGCAGTGTTATTGACGGGCTAGAAACATTTAGGCAAACTGTGTTAGACGTTAGTGATGGTGAAAGACAAAGATTACAAGCATTGTCTATTATGGGAGATCAGACAGCATCAACGGTGTTGGCATTGATCAATCAACAAAAATTATTAACAGATGAAACCAATAACTTTGTGAGGCTGAGAAGACAAGCGGCAAATTTACAACCAGGTGAGTTAGCAAATATACAAGCAAGATTACAAGCGGCTATGGCAGAGTTGAGTACTAGATTTCAAAAACTAGCGGCGTCATTTTTGACATCAGGTGTGGTTGATATGTTTGGCAATATTATGGATGGGGTTATAAAGTTAGTGCAAAAACTTGGCGAGCAAGGTGGCTTCATTGACACAATTGGTAACAAGATAACTCAAGCATTACAGAATTCAGAAAACTTTATAAAAAAAGTCAAAGACTTTTTTACAAACACTGTTGAAGGATTCACAAGTTTTATTTCAAGTGCATTAACTAACGGAATATCAGCAGGTATTGCCAGAGGTGTTGCACTGGCATTACCAGGTGGTGACAATGCAAAAAAATTAGCGATGTATGATGAAGTACAAAAGATGCTTGAAAACAATCCTAATGATCCTGACACACTTAAAAAAGCATACGCAATATTACGTAGAGGCAATTTAGAAGCAAAATCAACTGATCCGTGGGCCGAATATGCTTACGAAAATAGAGGAGCAGAATCTCTACAACAATACATCCAGAAAGAAATAGGTCAGTATTATACCAAGCCGCTGTTTCCACAACCAGGTGAAATGGGTTCGCCAACTGGCATTGTAAATCCTAATCAGCAAGGTGGAACACAAGGTGGAACACAACAGTCAGACGGTATAAGTGGCACTAGCAGGCAAAAAATTAAAATTTTACCAATGTTTGGTGATCCAACGAAATATCTTGAACAAGGTGAAATGACTGAAGGAGAGTATAGAAGAAAACAAATTGAAATACTCCAAGAACAGATTAACATACTAAACAAAATCAACACTAATTCAAAAAATCAAGTGACTTCTATTGATAAACAGACAAATACGTTGCAAAGTACAACATCTTAATCCATATGCAATTTTACCAACAAAACAAGGTTGACATATAGTATTCATTTTGTTAGTATATTAAAAAGGAATTTAAATAAATAACGTTATGAGTTGGAAAAAGTACTTTAGAGAATACGACACAGCCGAAGGTTCTAAAAGCCCAATGGGGTCAGTGCCAGCCAGTGCAACATCAAACACAGGTCACGCAAGATACAACACATGGTTACCTGAGGTTTATGCAGGACAACCAAACAGAATTGAAAGATACTATCAGTATGACATGATGGATCTTGACACAGAGATTAATTCTGCATTAGACACTATTGCAGAATTTTGTACTCAAGTTGACGAAAAAACACAATCACCTTTCACAGTATTTTACAAACAAGAACCAACCACAACTGAAACAGCATTATTGCAAAATGCATTACAGCAATGGAACAAAATTAATGAGTGGAACAAACGTGCTTTTAAAATGTTTAGAAACACTATCAAGTATGGTGATCAAATGTTTGTGCGTGATCCTAAAACTTACAAATGGTTTTGGGTTGATCCAGGATTTGTAGACAAGATTGTTGTCAACGAAGGCAAAGGCAAAAAGCCAGAAGCATACTTTATTAGAAACTTAGATTTAAATATTAAAAATTTAAATTTAACTTCTGACTCTTATTCAAAATTCAACACACAAATGGGTTATGCAAATGCAACTCCATTCCCTGTAGGTGGTATGGGATCAAACAAAGCATATCAACCAAGAGGTGCCACAACAGCAAATTTACCAGGCGGCTACGGATCAAGATTTCAGAGAGACGCCACAGTTTACCCAATTGATGCCACACATGTAATTCATTTAAGTATGACAGAAGGTATGGATAGATTTTGGCCTTTTGGGTTGTCAATTTTAGAACCAATCTTTAAAACATTCAAACAAAAAGAATTGTTAGAAGATTCAATTATAATTTACAGAGTGCAAAGAGCACCTGAACGTAGAGTGTTTTATATTGATGTAGGTAATATGCCAACTTCAAAAGCAATGGGATTCATTGAAAGAATCAAAAATGAAATTCATCAAAGACGTATTCCATCACAGACAGGTGGCGGCACAAACATTATGGATGCCACTTACAATCCGCTGTCAATGATTGAAGATTATTTCTTTGCACAAACGGCTGAAGGTAGAGGTTCTAAAGTTGAAACATTACCGGGCGGTACTAACTTGGGTGAAATTGATGACTTAAGATATTTCAATGATAAACTAATGAAAGGTTTGAGAATACCAAGTGCATACATGCCAAGCTCACCAAATGATCCACAAACTGCATTCACAGATGGCAGAGTTGGTACAGCATACATTCAAGAATATAGATTTACAAAATTCTGTAAAAGACTTCAAACATTTTTACAGCCAGCAATTGATCATGAATTTAAAATGTTTTTGAAACACAGAGGAATTGAAATTGATTCTGGTATGTTTGAATTACAATTTAATGAACCACAAAACTTTGGCAAGTACAGACAGATTGAACTTGACACACAATTGGTACAGATTTGGAATCAAGTACAGCAGGTACCTCATATCAGTAAACGTTTTGCAATGAAACGTTTCTTGAAAATGACTGAAGATGAAATTCATGACAATGAAAGACTATGGGCAGAAGAAAACAAAAACTCTATGCCAGGCAATGAAGGCACAGAAGGTTTAGGCTCAGTGGGTGCGGCGCCAATGCCAGGCTCAGGATTCACAGGATCAGAAGGTGGCCCAGATGATGTGGACACAGGTGGCACAGAATCGCCAATATCAGGTGCAGAATCGCCAACATCACCAACACCTGAACAAGAATAATCAATTACATATAATATAAGTAGAACTCACATAAATAAAAGTGTTATGAGATACAATGAACTTAAAGAGGCTTACTTTCCTGAAAAAGATGCATATCATCGTGCTGACATAGGCACATCAAGAAAAACTAGACTTACACTTAAACATTTAAATGAACTAAGAAAAGTCAGAGAAATCAGAAAACAAGACCAAGAGCAAAACAGAGAATTTGTATCAATAATGTACGGACAACCAGCAGAAGTTGTCTAGTAAAAACTACTTTTATCTAAAATCTAAAAAAAAACACCTAAAATCTCTCTAATTAACCGGTATTTTTAACCTTTTGTGTAAATATAGTTTATAATATACGAACATTCGCGAATAATATCGTAAAAGGAGATTTAACATGTCACAAATGAGTTCAAAATTAGAACAAGTGTTAGAATTCTTAGTGAACGGTGAAAACGACAAAGCTCAAGAACTTTTACACGACACAATCGTAGAAAAAGCTAGAGAAATACACGAAGAAATCGTTAACACTCAAGAAGCAACTGACACAGAAGCAGAAACCAAAGAATCAACTGAAGAAACAACTGAAGCAAAATCAGAAGAAACAACTGAAGCAAAATCAGATGATGATGCTGAAAAAGTTGAAGAAACTGAAGAAGTTGAAGAAACAGTAGGTGGTACAGGAGATTCAGAAGAAGATCTTAAAGCAGAACTAAAGCAAAAAGCCGAAGAAGATGCTGAAGAGATTGACTATGAACAAACAAACGAAGAAGATCATGATGAAGAAGCTGAAGGTGAAGCTGAAGTAGATGCAGAAGAAGTTGAAGATTTAAAAGACAAAGCTGATGACATCGAAGACGCTTTAGAAGAACTAAAAGCAAAATTCAATGAGCTTATTGGTAACAAAGACGAAGAAGAATCAGCAGAAGAAGAAATGCCAGCAGAAGAAGAAATGCCGGCAGAAGAATCTGCAGAACAGCCGTTAGAAGAAGCATCTTTAACAGCAGTTAATGTAGCTCATGCTGATGGATCAGATTCTACTAAATCACCAGTAGCAGGTGCACCAAAAGAAAACGCCAACGGTGCGGCACCAATTGCAACTGGAAAAGGTGGTGAAGAAAAAGGTGGTCAAGTAGCAAAACCAAGTGAAATGGGTGCTACAACAGAACCTAATATGTCTGAAGTAAAAGCAGATCATAATGACGGTTCAGACTCATCTGCAAAATCACCGGTAGCGAGTAAGTAATTACTCAACAGGAGTAGCAAATGAGAGTTATGCGTCCACTAACAGAAAGTTTGACATTTGATCAAGCAAAGATCAATGTCGTGCAAGAAGGCAAAGAGGATCAAAAACACTACTATATGGAAGGTGTTTTTATTCAAGGTGGAGTAGTTAACGAAAACAAACGTGTTTATCCGGTTGAACAAATCCGTGGTGCAGTAGATTCAATCAAAGAGAAAATCAATGGTGGTTATTCTGTAATGGGTGAATGTGATCATCCACAAGGTTTACAGATCAACCTAGATAGAGTTTCTCATATGATAGAAAATATGTGGATGGATGGACCAGATGGATACGGAAAACTAAAAATACTAGAAACCCCAATGGGTAAAATAGTATCAACTTTGCTTAAAGGCGGATGTAAATTGGGAGTAAGTTCCAGAGGCGCTGGCAATGTTGGTAACGATGGTAAAGTGTCAGAATTTGAAATCGTTACTGTAGACGTTGTTGCACAGCCTTCGGCCCCTGATGCATATCCAAAAGCCATTTACGAAGGTCTACTAAATATGCGTGGCGGACAAAAAATATTAAATTTGAGTCGTGATGCCACATATGATGCAGTAGCTGAAAAGTATTTGGCAGAAGAAGTTATGAAAATAATAACAGAACTAAGGTTAAAATAAGGAGATTCAGATGGCAAATATAACTGATGAAATTTTTGGATCCGAAACCCTTTCTGAAGAGGTAAAAACTCAAGTTCAGGAAGCGTGGGAGAAAAAGCTGTCTGAGGCTCGTGAGGAACTTTCTGCAGAACTTCGTGAGGAGTTTGCACAACGTTACGAAAACGACAAATCTCAAATTGTTGAAGCTATGGACAATATGATTACTGATTCTCTTAAAAAAGAGATGAGTGAACTAGCAGAAGACAAGCAAAAACTTGTTGCTGAAACTGTAGCATACAAACAAAAAATGGGAGAACATTCGGAACTGTTGACTAAGTTCGTTAATGAAACTCTTGTAAAAGAAGTACAAGAATTACATGGCGACAGAGAGTCACTCAAAGGTCAATTTACAAACTTAGAAGAGTTTGTAGTCAGACAACTCTCCAATGAATTATCTGAGTTCGCACAAGACAAAAAAGACGTTGTTGAAACAAAAGTTAAATTAGTAGCAGAAGGTAAAAAAGTTATCGAAGATACTAAAGCGGCATTTGTTAAAAGAGCGGCTGGTCTTGTTGAAGACACAGTTAGTTCAACACTGAAAAACGAAATGACAGCACTTAAAGAAGACATCAAAGTTGCAAAAGAAAACAATTTTGGTAGAAAAGTGTTTGAAGCGTTTGCAGGTGAATACATGAGTTCTTACCTAAATGAAGGTGGAGAAATTCGTAAGTTGAATGATCAACTTACTGATCAGCAGGAAATGACCAAGACATTGGAAGGTAGCCTCGCTGAAAAAGACGCTGAAATTAAGACAGTGGAAACAAAGCTAAAAATAGCTGAAGACAAGATTGTTAGAGAAAAAACTCTTAACGAACTTGTTTCACCACTATCAAAAGATAAGCGTCAAGTAATGTCAGAGTTACTTGAATCAGTTCAAACTGTTAATCTTAAGAAGCAGTTTGAAAAATATCTACCAGCAGTGTTAAATGAAACAACTACTGAAGTTGAAACAAACAAAGTAGTAATCACAGAGCACACTGGAGACAGAGCTGAAACAACTAACAACGACGAAAATAATGATATCGTTAATATTAAACGACTAGCAGGTCTAAGGAGTTAAACATGACAGACAAAACAATTACTGAAAATTGGGAAAATACAAAATCTGCTCTGCTAGAAGGACTTGAAGGTCAAAGAAAAGAGACTATGGGTGCAATCCTAGAGAACACTCAAACTTATTTGGCTGAAGCGGCTACAGCCGGTGCCACAGGCGCTGGTAATGTTGCGGCTTTAAACAAGGTTATCCTTCCAGTAATCAGAAGGGTTATGCCCACTGTGATCGCAAACGAAATCGTTGGTGTACAACCAATGACAGGTCCAGTTGGACAAATCCACACATTAAGAGTTAGATACGCTGACTCATTCAATTCAACATCAGGTACTGATACTACAGCAGGCGAAGAAGCACTTTCTCCGTTCAAAATTGCTGAAGGTTATTCAGGTGACGTTGACGACAAAGCGGCTTCAACATCAACACTAGAAGGTGCGGCTGGTAACAGACTATCAATTCAAGTGTTAAAACAAACTGTAGAAGCTAAGACAAGAAAGCTATCAGCAAGATGGACTTTTGAGTCGGCTCAAGATGCTAACGCAATGCACGGTCTTGATGTAGAAGCTGAAATTATGGCGGCTCTAGCACAAGAAATAACAGCTGAAATCGATCAAGAAATTTTAGGTTCACTAAATTCTCTAGCAACATCGGCGGCAACAAACTTTGACATGAACAGTGTAACTGGTACACACACATATATCGGTGACAAACATGCAGTTTTAGCCATCCTGATCAACAGAGAAGCAAACTTGATTGCACAAAGAACAAGAAGAGGTGCAGGTAACTGGGCAGTAATGTCTCCAACAGCACTTACAATTCTTCAATCAGCGACAACTTCAGCGTTTGCAAGAACAACTGAAGGTTCTTTTGATGCACCAACTAACACTAAATTTGTTGGTACATTAAACGGTTCTATGAGAGTATACGTTAATTCATATGCTTCTGATAGTGCTAACGTACTAGTTGGTTACAAAGGTCCAGGCGAAGTGGATGCGGCGGCTTTCTATTGCCCATACATTCCTCTAATGTCTTCTGGCGTTGTAATTGATCCAGGTACATTTGAGCCAGTAGTATCGTTCATGACAAGATACGGTTATGTAGAGTTAAACAACACTGCATCATCACTTGGTAATGCACAAGACTACATCTCAAAAATCGGTGTATCAAACTTGTCATTTGTGTAATCCACAAACAAGTTAAACATATTGAAGCCTCCCAGGAAACTGGGGGGCTTTTTCTTTTAAGCACATTTTAATCAAATCATTGACAATAAATAAATATAGTAAAGGAGCATAGAAATGCCAGCAAAAGTAGTTAGACGGTCATCAGGAACAATCTCGTTTGATTCAAACGTGAATTTTGTGAATGATTTACTTACTGTTAGCACAACAGATTTAACAACCACTGATCCAATTATTACTGTTAATGATCAAGCAGGAACAGTGCCAGGCGCAGGATCAGGTTTAGAAGTTTCAGCTGGTAACGTTGCAGTAGCAAGTTTGTTATATACATCTTCTGCAGGTAACGGTAATTGGGCATTTGTAGGTGAAGGATCAATGACAGTTGACTTTCAAAATGCTACTTTTAATAATTTTTCAATAGGAACAGTTGCAAGTATTAATGTAACTTCTAATTTATCATCTCCAGGTGCAAACATAACTGGTGGTTATATAGATTCAACAGCAATTGGTTCTACTACACCATCAACAGGTTCATTTACAGATTTAACAGCAACAGGCACAGTATCACTTGGTGCTCATTCGGGTACATTAACAGGCGATACAACAGGTTTACACACTGGAAATGTGTTAGCGGCCAATACAGATGTAATTTTAAATGTTGGTTCAAGTCCAGCTATGTTAACAGGACAAGTGTCAAGTATTGCAAATCATGACACAGATAATTTAGGTGAAGGCACAACAAATTTATATTACACTGACACAAGATGGGACAATAGATTAGCAACTAAAACAACAGACAATGTGATAGAAGGTGCGTCAAATCTTTACTATACAAACGCAAGAGCAGATGCAAGAATTAATGCGGCCAACTTAACTGATTTAAACAATGTAACTATTGCCAGTGCAAACTCAGGTGAAGTTTTAACTTGGAGCGGTACTGCATGGATCAATCAAGCTCAAGCACAGAATGTAGTTAATAGCAGTGTTGATGATGACAACAGCACAACAGCAATTTCAGGAGCCACACTAGAGGCAGAAGCGGCTTCAGGATTATCAGTTGCACTAAATCCATCAAGTAACTCTAATAATATTTTAGTCACAGCACATGTAAAATATCAAGTACAGTCAAGCACAGGTACAACTGCTTTTTATGTTAGATTATATAGAAATAAAGGTTTAGTTGGAGAAACACTATTAGCAGAAGACACAGTTTATGAATCTGCTAACACACCAACAATTTATCAAAGTAATTTTAATGTTTATGACATACCAGGTGGGTCAGCAACATATTCAGTTTATTATGATGCTTCCACAGCCAATGGTACTTTGACACCTAACCCACAACACTCTGATACAACAGCATCAAAAGGTTATATCACAGCCACAGAAGTTAGAATTTCATCACTGAACATTGTAGAAGACACAACACCATCTCTTGGTGGAACACTAGATGTTAATTCACAAAATATTCAGTTTCCAACAACCACAATTAATGATGTCATAGATGACGATACTTTTGCTACTGCTAATGCTACTAAATTGGCAACAGCAGAATCAATCAAAGCATACGTTGACTCACAGGTAGCCACAGCAAATGAATTAAGTGAACTCACAGATGTAAGCATAGGTACTCCATCAAACGGAGATGTATTGAAATACAACACAAGCACATCTCGTTGGGAAGCAGGTGTAGATGTTGACACAGATACAGGAATTTTAAGTATTGTAGAGGACACTTCACCACAATTAGGTGGAGATTTAGATCTTAATTCACAAAATATCACAGGCACAGGTAATATCAATACCACAGGTGATGCAGAATTTTCAGGAAATTTAACAGTACAAGGAAACTTAACAGTTAATGGTTCAACAACTACAATTGATGTAACACAATTAGAAGTTGATGATCCAATGATTTATTTGAATAGAAATGCTGACACAGGCTCAACTAATGCATTAGACTCTGGTCTTTTAATTGAAAGAGGTTCAACAGAAGATCATGCTGGTATGATATGGCAAGAGTCAACAGACAGATTTAAATTTTTAACATCTTCAAGTGTCACAAGTACTACAACAGTGGTCACAAACATAACACTAGCAGATGTAGAAGCCGCTACAGCTCATGTCACAGCAACGTCGGCTCAATATGCTGACTTGGCAGAGTTATATACCAGTGATGCAGAATATCCACGTGGTACAGTTATGGTGTTTGGAGGTGACGCAGAAGTCACACAATCAACTCAAGCAATGGATCATAAAATTGCTGGAGTAGTTTCTGAAGAACCAGCATACTTGATGAATTCAGGCGAAGAAGGATTAACTGTTGCTGTAGCATTAAGAGGTAAAGTGCCAGTAATGATTAAAGGTCCTGTTAAAAAAGGTGACCTAATTGTATCTAGCAATGAACCAGGTGTTGGTGAAGCACATGACGGTGTTACAAACTGTGTTTATGTGATTGGTAAATGTATTGAAAATGACGACACAGAAAATTTAACTAGATTAATTTACTGTGTAATCTAATCATATTTGTAATTTTTATCATTGTATTTGGCGTGAAATCTTAAAAAAACACCACTCCATTTTTTTATGTCTTTTATCATTTCTTGAGTGTGATAAAATGTCATTGGAAATGTGAAAAATTTATACAACTTTTTCATTTCATAAAATCTTCTTTCTAAACGTTGTAATGATCTAGTGTCTTGTTTTATGTCTTGTATTAGATTATCAATAAATTCTTTGTCTTTTATCAAATTAATAATTGTTACATGATCTTCATTGTCTTTATTGAAGTTGATATCTATCTCCTGTATTTCAAAATAAATTGATCTTACAGGATTAATATTTTTATGATATTTTTTTAGTATTGATTCTATTTTATATTTTTCATTACTGGTTTTTAAATTATTAGTAATAGTATAATATACATCTTCAAGATCGTATCTTAATTGCAAATCAATTTCACTTGAATCTTTGATATAATGTTCAAATGCAGAAACTATTATCTTGTAATATTTTTTAACTTCGTTTCTTGGTAAATTTGAAAAATATTCATAAAATTTTTGTTTGGTAATACTGTTTTGATCCATATACTGAATGATATGTTTATCAAGTGTACCATCTTTTTGAAACTTTTTAAAAGATTCAAACAATTTGATTTGTTCTATTTTATAAACTTTTCCCATACTACTATTTACAAATAGTTATTGGTTAAGAATTTTTTTTATCTTTTTTATATTTTTTTCGTTGTTTAATGTAGTTTTAGCACCGTTGTGTAAAGGTCTTGGATATTGACCAACTTTGACCCAAGCATATCCGTTGCTTTCATTATTAAGAGATGGTATAAATTCTTTTGGTGTAACAATAACGTAAGTGTAATATTTAAAACCGTTGTCGTTTGATTGAAATGTATCAAGTGGATTGATTTTTTCCATTGGTGGCACAAAACCCATTTCTTCTTTGAGTTCTCTTCTCAAAGCATCTAGTGGAAGTTCTCCCTTTTCAATTTTACCACCCCAAAAACTCCAAGTGTTTGGATATGACACTTCTTCGCTTCTAAGATTTAATAAAATCTTTTTCGTATCTTGTGCAATAAATGTTGTACCAACTGCCTCGTACATTTTTTTTCCTTTTTTTTTATTGTACACTTTTTATGGCGTAGGTGCAAGTTCTAATTTCCAATAACCGTTATTATATTGTCCTCTGTGGCTATCTATCCATTGCGACCCTGTCCATTTGTATTGTATACCTGTGTTTGTGTTTGTTACATATTCAGCACGAGTATTTTCTGATGCATCAAACACAATTGACCATGCTCCATTATTATAAGCAATGATGTCATTTTCTCCACAACTAAAACCTTTAAAACTATTATTGTTAGTGGCAATAGGATTAATAACAAGATATCTTTGTCCGTTCATTGATAAAGGTAATCCGTTTCCTGGATAAGTTGTTTCTGGATCAATAATTTTATCAACTGCATTTTGAGTGTTTGAAGGCAGTGTACTTGAGTCCAGTGTAAACAATAATTTGTTTTTGTCTGTTGGGTGGTATGCAATAGTACCGTAAATTAAATCTGTTGTTGAATCTAAATTGTCTGAATGATTAATAATTAATCTTGAAATTCCATCTTGTAGTTCTCCGTAAATGTCTAAAAACTCTTTCCAACCTTCATCGTCGTTGGCTCCGTATGCACCAAGCAATGATACTTCATTGCCGGCAATTGATATCTGTGCATTTTCTGGTGTGATAATTTGTGTTGATATTTGACCTGGAAACTGTTCAAAAAAGTCAATAAATCTTGGATCGTAATCTAAATCATCAATTGATTCTGTGTTGTTTACTCTAGCAACTATTTGTTTGATAATTGATTGTTTTTTAACTTTTGCAGGAGGATTAATCCATATTGGTAAACTAAAAGTTAACGTTGACACGTCAAGTTGTGTGTCAACTCCTTGTGGAACAGCACGTGAACTCCAATTGATATCAATTAATTCAACGTTAGTGATATTAGTCCAATCTAAAGGATTGTCATTTGCCTGTAGTTCTACTGCTGGGTTAAACAGTGTTAGCACTTGTTCTAAAAGTTGTAATTTTTGGTCAGTGTTTGAACACCAAACGTCAACAGCCATGTTTAAATTGTATGGGACAGGCATAAATCTTTCTACAGTGTATGTGTTACCAATTTCATGCAAATAAGAATCACTTACTTCGTCATATTTTCTTTCTTGTACCTGTACTTTGTCAACAAGTCTGGGCTCTTGTAATCTATCTCTTGCAAGTTGTAAGTTAGCAACATACACAGACATAAAAGGTGCTGAACTCATAACATTTTCAGAATTATGTCTTTGCAAGTGTGCAACCATTCTGCTCATGTCTGCATATCTTACAGGAACTCTAATGTATGATTCACTATCAGAATTATCTTTTTTTCCTACACGAATAGAAAAATTATCAAAGATTCTTATGAATTGTAAAATATATCTTCTTATTTGTTGATCGTACCAGTAGTCCATATTAATCTGCCTTTGGTGGTATCACCTTACTTAAATTTTGTTTTTCACTGCCATCACCTGTTACTGATGATGAAGATTTGTTGTTGATAAAACTGTCAAGACCTTTGTTTGAACTTACATAATTACCTCTGTAATTGTCTGAGATTTTGATAAATCTGTTGCCTTGTTTTCTAAATAATCTGCTTGGAGAATAATCAGTACGTAACACATATTGACCGTTTTGTATTGAACTTGGAAAACTGTTTCCAGTGTGCGATATTGTAATGCCTTTTCCAGCAGTTCCGTCTTGACTCTTTGGATCAACTTTGTGTAATGCTTCTCCTTCAACATATAAATGACCAACTTGATTTCCTTTTGTTGGAACATTTCTTTCAGCTTCGTTGATAACTGCATCGTTGATGTTAATGTCTGACTGATATGTTGAAATAATATTTTTTAAATCTCCGGCATCTTCACCACTACCAAGAATATCTCTAAATTCTTGTGTGTCTTGCATAGCCACTGCTTTGCATCTCCAAATGTGTGGCCACCAACCTGGATCATAACCTTCTTGACCTCTTGCAGTGTCTTCAACCACATAAAATTTATTAATGGCTAAATTTTCTGATGGAGTAAAAGATGAAACAGTTTGTGTTGCTGAACTGGTTTCACCTGTGAGAGTTTCGTTAGCATCAAACAATCCATCAGTGGTTAATCTTATAGTTTTAGCATTGTGATTGTAATCAATAACAGTGCCAACAGTACCTGATGTTGCACCTGTGACAGTTTCACCTTTTCTAAACTTTTTGGTTGGTTTACTTGTTAAGGTAATCATGGCCGCTTCAAGTCTTAAATCATCTCTCAAATGCGGTAATTCAAACACATCACCTGGCATGATTTTTCTACCAAGTTGTTCAACCATGCTGTTTAAATGAAATGTAATGTAAATTGTATCGCTGGTTTGAAACAAGCCAAATTGTGTCAAATCAAAATCTTGATCATTTAAAGAATAATTACCTCTTAAATCATATACATCTGGATCGTATTTTCTATCTCTATTTTCTAAAAATAATAGATCTTGTATGTTTGCTGGACCCAAACTGCTATTCTTTGGCTGATCATGTGATATACTGTTTGTATTAACATGGGGACCTAGGTATTTGTGTACAAATACGCCCGTACCACCTGCATATAGGTGTTCTTTTACTACACGATCAACAAATTTGTAGTCGTTTCCTTTATCTGGTTTCCATAAGCTAATTCTTGGCATAGTTATTCCTTACATAGTATTTATTGTATTAAAATCTTTTTATAAATACTATTAACATGGCTACTAAGAAAACTAACAGACAGGAACTTATTACAGATATTCGTAACATCTTAGGTGATGGTATGGTTGATGTAGAACTTGATCCAAAGCACTATGAACAAGCAATTGATCTAGCAGTTGATAGATATCGACAAAGATCATCAAATTCTACAGAAGAAGCGTATATTCATTTAGAACTACAGCAAGATATTCAAGAATATACACTGTCAAGAGAAGTAATTGAAGTTCGAGAAATTTTTCGAAGATCAGTTGCAGGATCATCAAGTTCGGTTGATTTAGATCCATTTGAACTTGCTTACACAAATCTTTACTTTTTACAAGGTGGTAGAATTGGTGGATTGCTAACATGGGATGCATTTGCACAGTATCAAGAAACTGTTAGAAGACTGTTTGGTGGTTATTTAAACTTCAAATATGTAACAGAAAAACAAAAATTAATACTAATGAGAAGACCTAGGAGCAAAGAAAATGTGCTGTTACAAGTTTACATGGAAAAACCTGCTGAAACGTTAATTGATCAAAGATACAGTAAACCATGGATAAGAGATTATGCACTTGCACAGTGTAAAATGATGTTGGGTGAAGCCAGATCTAAATATGGTACTTTACCTGGTGCGGCTGGTGG
>Ga0209932_1000041_pt1 | contig 36307 bp, 36 predicted proteins | sample SalPon2_B_H2O_MG_2_FD_185728 | JGI IMG/M metagenome (GOLD analysis project Ga0209932, IMG submission 185728) | Salt pond water microbial communities from South San Francisco under conditions of wetland restoration - Salt Pond MetaG SF2_B_H2O_MG... ...
AACTTGCTTAGTACACGACGTTAATTAATAAGACTGATATTTGATTAAAAAAATAGTGAAAATTTGTGTTATTTTTTTTTAGTGTTACCAAATTTTTAGAACTATAATAGGAGGGGACTGGAACTAAAAATAAAAATAAAAATAGAAATGGTAAGAATATAAAATATGATTAATAGGATGAAAGGTAAAAGTGGTTGTTTATTCAATTTTTAATTGATCTTTTCAAATAAATGGAGTAAGAATATAATAATCTTCTCATTAAACTACTCGGTTTTAAATAAAAATTACTTGAATATAGATAAATAACCTATCTTATTAAACCAATAACAGTAAAGTCTGAATATTTATTCTTAGTGTTACCAAATTTTTAGAACTATAATAGAAGAGATAGAAAAATTCTCATGTTCTTATCGTCTAATGGTTAGGACACTACTCTTTCACAGTAGGAATACGGGTTCAAATCCCGTTGAGAATAATTGATATCTTTCACAAATTTTGAATGAAGGTTAAATTATTAAACGGCGAGTATAACTCAGTTGGTTAGAGTGCTAGGTTGTGGTTCTAGAAGTCACAGGTTCGAATCCTGTTATTCGCCTTTTTATTTTTATAGATAAATTTAAAAAAGTTATTGAAAGCATTAAAGGGATACTTAAGCATTAAAATGTTGATGGACGTTTTATAACGAAATATTGTAAGGAACAGTGATTACATGTTGAGATCTGCAATTATCCATAAATTTAGAAAACTAATCTTTGTTTATATAAGAATTGTTTAAAAAGTTAAACAAATAACTTGGTGAACTGAATCATCTAAGTAACCAAGAATTTAAATCAACCGAGACACTGTAAGTAGTGGCGAGCGAACGCAGTGACAGACTCTGAAAATTCAAAATGATTATTTAACACTCAAGTGGCCAAAGAAGGTAACCTAAGTTAAGGAGAGCCCTGTAAAATAGAATTTAGATTTTCATTTGAGTAGGACGGAACAAGTCATGTTTTGTCTGAATATTGGGGGCCCACCCTCAAAGTCTGAAAGTTTTAATGACTGATAGTGAAAAGTACCGTGAGGGAAAAGTGAAAAAGACTTTGCGAAAGTGAAAAGATTTTGAAATTTAATGCTGACAATCTGTCATAGTTTTTTAAAATGATGACGTACCTTTTGTATAATGGACCAACAAGTTTATTTTAGTGGCGAGCTTAAATAATTTATATGTAGGCGTAAAGAAATTAAGTTTTAAAATGCTTTTTAGTCTCTAAAATAAGACCCGAAACTAAGTGATCTAACCGTGGGCAGGTTGAAGTTTAGGCGGAAACGCCTTTCGGAGGACCGAACCCGTGTATGTGGAAAAATACTGGGATGACCTGCGGTTAGGGGTGAAAGGCCAATCAAACTTAGAGATAGCTGGTTTTCTGCGAAATCTATTTAAGTAGAGCGTTTAAAGAACTTTTTTAGGGGTAGAGCTCTCGATAAGCAATGGGGGTTTAACGCTTTACTGAGTTTATTGAAACTTCGAATACTAAATTAAAAGACTTTAAACAGACAGACCATGAGTGCTAAGATTCATGGTCAAGAGGGAAACAGCCCAGACTATTAATTAAGGCTCCTAAAAATAATTAAGTGATAAAATTGTTAAAAAATGTTGACAACCGAAAGGTAGGCTTAGAAGCAGCCACCCTTTAAAGAAAGCGTAACAGCTCATTGGTTTAGTTTTTTTGCATTGAAAATGTACGGAACTAAAATTATTTGCCGAAATTATAGATTTATAAAAAAATAAATGGTAGCAGAACGTTCTGTAAGCTTAAGAAGTTTTATAGTAATATAAAGTGGAGGCATCAGAAATGAAAATGTTGGTATGAGTAACGATAAACAATGTGTAAAACATTGTCGCCTTAAGTCCCAGGTTTCCAAAACAAGGCTAATCCGTTTTGGTGTCAATCGGCCTCTAAGAACGAAAACGAAAGTTTTGATTCGATGAGAAATATATGAATTCTTAAAAAGTGACAAAGTATGAATATTATTTTTATTCTATGGTTTGAATAAAAGTTGTATAGTATTTTCTGGAAATAGCTTTTAAGATTTAAAAACCGTACCTTAAACCGACGCAGGTGGACAAGTTTAGTAAACTAAGGCGCTTGAGAGAATTACGTTGAAGGAACTCGGCAAAATGACTCCGTAACTTCGGAATAAGGAGTGACTTTATTAGGGCAACCTTTTAAAGTTGTCACAAAATCGGGGACAGCGACTGTTTAATAAAAACACAGGTTTCTGCTAATTTGTAAAAAGATGTATTGAAACTGACGCCTGCCCAGTGCTGTAAGATTAAAGGAAGAAGTCGTTTGGCTTTGACCCTAACTCCCAGTAAACGGCGGCTGTAACTCTGACGGTCCTAAGGTAGCGAAATTCCTTGGCATTTAATTGGTGTCCTGCATGAATGGCGTAACGACTGTCCCACTGTCTCCAACGTAAACTCAGTGAAATTGAATTTTCCGTGAAGATGCGGAATTCCTGCGGCTAGACGGAAAGACCCCGTGCACCTTTACTGCAGTTATATATTGTAATGAAATTTTTTTTGTGTAGAATAAGTGGGAAATTGTTAGTATCTGTTTACACAAGTAAATAAGTTAAATATCCTTGAAATACCACTCTGAAAATTTTTCATTGCTTATTTTTATTTAAAGACAGTGTATAATGGGTAGTTTGACTGGGGCGGTCGCCTCCTAAAGAGTAACGGAGGCGTGCAAAGGTAGATTTGAGTTGAACTAGAACAACTTTCAAGCATAATAGTATATATCTGCCTGACTGTAAGATTGACAAATCAAGCAGGGACGAAAGTCGGTTATAGTGATCCGGTGATTCTGAGTGGAAAAGGTCACCGCTCAACGAATAAAAGGTACGCCGGGGATAACAGGCTAATCACCCTTTAGAGACCCTATCGACGGGGTGGTTTGGCACCTCGATGTTGGATTATCGCATCCTGGAGCTGTAGGCGGTTCCAAGGGTTTGGCTGTTCGCCAATGAAGGCGGTACATGATCTGAGTTTAGAACGTTGTGAAACAGTTTGGTCCCTATCTACCGTAGGTGTAGAAAATTGAGAGGAGTAGACCCTAGTACGAGAGGACCGGGAAAAGTAAATCCCTGGTGAATCGATTGTTATACCAATAGCATAGTCGAGTAGCTACATTTATAATAAATAATCACTGAAAGCATCTAAGTGAGAAATTAGCCTCAATACAAATTTTCTAAAAAGTGTAATAGACTATTACATAGATAGGCTTGGTGTGTAAGAGTTGTAAGACTTTAAGCTAACAAGTACTAAAATAATTTTTAATGAACTTTTTTATATTATCATTGAACTAAATTTTAGTTTCAATTATAGATTTTAATTCAAATTAATTATATAACTTACATATAAATGTATATAATTATTATAATATGAGTTTGATCCTGGCTCAGGATGAACGCTAGTAGTATGCTTAACACATGCAAGTCAAACGAAAATTTATTTTCGTGGCGAACGGGTGAGTAGATGCAGAATTTTCCCTTCTAGTTCAGTACAAAAATTCTTTATTGAATTCAAATCCTGAATAATCGAAAGGTTTGTTTTATACATTCCGCTAGAAGATAAATCTGCTAAAGATTAGGTTGTTGGTAATTTAATAGCTTACCAAGCCTTTGATCTTTAGTTGGTCTTAGAGGATGATCAACCACACTGGAACTGAAATAAGGTCCAGGCTGACATGTCGGCCAGCAGTGAGGAATATTGGACAATGAACGAAAGTTTGATCCAGCAATACTAACTGGGTGATGACGGCTTATTTAAGTTGTAAGATCCTTTAATTAAAGAAGATAATGACATTATTTAATTGAATTAGTCCTGGCTAATACTCGTGCCAGCAGCCGCGGTAATACGGGAAGGGCAAGCGTTATCCGGCATGACTGGGCGTAAAGAGTCCGTAGACGGTAAAGTAAGTTTTTTGTCAAATTTTAAAACCCAATTTTAAAATAGCAATTAATACTACTTTACTTCGAGTTTAATACAGAAAAGTAGAATTTTATACGAAGGGGTGAAATCTGTAGATATATAAAGGAATGCCAGTAGCGAAGGCGGCTTTTTGGTATAAACTGACGTTGAGGGACGAAAGTGTGGGTAGCAAACAGGATTAGAGACCCTGGTAGTCCACACCGTAAATTCTGAGTGCTGTAATTTAATTGTAATATTTTGAATATTATTTAGATTTTCAAGCTAACGCAATAAGCACTCCGCCTGAAGAGTACGATCGCAAGATTGGAACTCAAAGGAATTGACGGGGGTCTAACACTAGTGGTGGAGCATGTGGTTTAATGCGATAATCCGCGCAAAACCTTACCAATTCTTGACATAATTAAATTTATAGCTTTTAGTTCAGTGTAGGAATTAAAAGTGATGTTTTTTTACAGGTGTTGCACGACTGTCGTCAGCTCGTGTCGTGAGATGTTTGGTTAAGTCCTGAAACGGGCGCAACTCTTACTTTTAAATAAAGTATCACGTTCTAAAAGATTTCCTTGTGAAATTTTTTAAATGCTTTAAAAGTACCGTCAATGATAAATTGAAGGAAGGTAAGAATGAAGTCAAGTCAATGTGACCCTAATGAATTGGGCTACACATGTGCTACAATGAAAATTACAAAAAGTGACAAAAAAGGAATTTTGAGTTAATCAACAAAAATTTTCCCAGTTCGAATTGTAGACTGCAACTCGTCTACATGAAGTTGGAATCACTAGTAATCGCGAATCAGAACGTCGCGGTGAACATGTAACTTGGCCTTGTACACACCGCCCGTCACTTGCAAAGAATCAGTTTCGCTTGAAGGTTTTAATAAAACCCATTGAGAGATCGATAATTTGGATGAAGTCGTAACAAGGTAGCTGTACGGGAACGTGTAGCTGGAACAAAGTGAATAGTTTTAGGCTAATTTTCAAATAATTTTTGAAATTAAAGGTTCAAATCCTTTTTTCATTTTAAACCTGAAAATTTTTTTCAAGAGTTCAAACTAAAAGTTTTTTTAAATACTGAAAATATCGGGAATCCTTTAAAAACTTGTTAGTTCTGTCAGGGAAGTGCATTGGTTAGCATGTTAGGCTCATGCCCTAAAGTTTGTAGGTTCGAATCCTGCCTCTGACAAATGATGGTATTAACTTATTTTATGTGCACAGTATTACTAGGTAGTGCTGCAATGGTTATTGTTTCAAAAAACCCGCTTCACTCTGTTTTATCTTTAGTTACAAGTTTTTTATCTGCTTCAATGTTATTATTCCTGTTTGAAAATGAATTTTTAGCACTGTTTTTTTTAATTATTTATTTAGGTGCTATTGCAATTTTGTTTTTGTTCGTTGTAATGATGCTTGATATTAAATACAGAGAATTACAGACTAGCAGATTGTATCTTCCGGTAGGAATTTTGATTGGTTCTACAATGTTAATTGAAGTTTATGGTGCTTTTTCTAAGGTCTTTTCACAATATACTAATGTGAGTAATCAAGAGCATAATTTATACTTAAATTGGTATGACATGCTCGATGCATTACCTGATTTGTATGTTTTTGGTCAAATCTTTTATACACATTACGTATTACAAATTTTAATTGCTGGATTAATTCTATATCTTGCAGTTATTGGAGTCGCTTTTTTAACAGTGAAATCAGCATTTAGCAGAACAGTTAATGAGCAGTCAATATTTAGACAATTGTCTAGAAAAGATGTTCTGTAATCTTAAAATACTGGCAGGATAGTTCAGTTGGTTAGAACATTGGAATCATAATCCAAGTGTCGGGGGTTCAAGTCCCTCTCCCGTCAATTAATAATGATAAAAGTGATTAACTCAACTGGTAGAGTGTCTCGCTTACAACGAGAAAGTTAGTGGTTCGAATCCGCTATCACTTATATATTCGAAAGATTATCTAAAAATGGGAGCATTAACACTTAAAGCGTTTTCAGATGAGCTAAGAGAATGGGAATTTATTGAAGGAGAAGGTATAGATCCAACTGATAGTTTTGGTGTTAATTTACGGTTATCGATTCGAGAAAATCAGATCTTTTTAGCAGAACCAAGTGATCCAACTATTCCATGGATTACGGATAAAGGTCGGCTATTTTTTGACGGAATGTTCGAGAAAAAATCAGAAAAACAAGCAGATTGGGAGATGTTTTTCAATGATATTTTAGAGTTAATCTATTTTATGGATCATTTAAATTTTCATAAAAAAAATGCTTCCTCTTTCATTTTTGCGTTTGAAAATATAAGTTTAGAAACGTTGAATATGTTGTATCTTATAAAGCAAAATTGTTCGTTAGTTAAGTTAAGAAAAGTTGAAAGTCATAAATCTTTAAATGACTTAGAGACTGGTTATCAGTTGTCATCAATGACTCAGAAGCCAAAACTTCATATGTCAAGCTTATGTATCTTATTAAATACAAATCCACGGTATGAAGGTTATGTTTTAAACTTAAGTTTACGGCAAAGATTTTTAAAAGGTGATTTTAAGTTGCTAAATATTGGTTCTATGTTGGATTTAACAGTACCAACTTACAATCTTGGTTCAAATTTTAGTGTGTTGCAATCGTTAGGTGAAGGAACTCACTTATCATGCCAAGATATTAAAAATGCTGATCATCCGATGTTAATTACCAACACTGAAACTTTAAAACGAAGTGATGCTAAAATTTTTATAGAAGTATTAAAGTATACTAGTGTAATTGATGTTGCGTGGAATGTTTTAAATCACAATTTAAGTAGTGCAGGTATTCAATCATTAAATAGATTTTTACCGCTTACAACTGAAGATTTTGTAAATTTCTTTGGACTATACTATATTAATGTTTCATTGGATTCTACTGCAAATATCAAAAAATTAGTTGACTTACATTTACTAAACATTATGTCACTGCCAACTACATTTAACAATTCAGTTTTTGTAGACCAAAACACAAAACCTATCAACCACGCTTTTTATGAAAAAGTGAAAGATAAAATGTTTAACAATTATTTTTATTTACCAAACAATTTATTTATGGAAGATAATGAGACTTACGTTAATACTCAAGGTTTAATAAAACGAACAACTAAATTAATACACTTTAAAAAAGATGCGAAAACAAATTGGCAGATTACACGAAAATTTTATGCTAACACTAAGTCATTAATCTTTTTTAATAACAAGAAAGATAACGATTTAATAAGCTTTAACTCAGTTAATTCGTTTAATTTCCGAAATTATATTAATTTTCAGTTCTTTGCTGTTCAAACTTTATCTAGTCTAAGTTTTTACTTAACAAAACAAAACTCACCATTATCAGTATCTCCAACTTTATCAATTAAGCCAGCGAAGATTAAGTTATTGAATACAAAAGTTAAGAGTTGGCTAGATGACTTTTTTAATAACAACGGTAAAGATTCATTTAGTTACAATTCGTCAGTTCTTGTAAATTGCTCAAAAATTACACGATCAAGTACTACAAATTTTTTTTAGGGCGTTGAACATACATGGATATCAATTTTTTTTCTAAAAATTTTATAAATTCTAATAACTATTTAGAACAATTTAGTTTTTTGAAGGAGTCTTCGATGAAAGAAGAATATTTGGGAATTTTTGTTTACTTGTGTTTTGCAATTTTTCTTGCGCTTCTAATCGTTGTTCTCTCTTATTTTCTAGTGACTCAAAGTCCGGAAACTGAGAAACTTTCAACTTATGAATGTGGGTTTGAGCCTTATGGTGATACCCGAAATCAATTTAATATTCGATTCTATATTATCGCAATTTTATTTGTTTTATTTGACATTGAGATCATATTTCTGTTACCATGGTGTGTTTCAATTTCGCAACTAAACTTATTAGGGTTTTGGTCTATGGTTGAGTTTTTAGTTGAATTAGGTATTGGTTTTATTTACGCATGGTGCGTAGGTGCAATCGAATGGAGTTAATATAAAAAGGAACATATAGGTTATATATGTACACAATGAGTACTTTAAAGAATAGTTTTAATCTTAAATATTTAAATACAACTCATCAGTTTCATTTAGTAGATCCAAGTCCTTGGCCACTTATGGCTTCATTAGGTGGTTTTTTTCTAACAACTGGCCTTGTATCTTATATGCATAAATTTATAGGTGGTTGGAGTCTATTCCTTAATGGATTTCTGTTGATCCTTTATGTTATGTACGTTTGGTGGCGAGATATCGTGCGAGAAGCAACTTATGAAGAACATCATACTTTTGTTGTGCAAAGAGGACTAAGATTAGGTATGATTTTATTTATCGTGTCTGAAATAATGTTTTTCTTTGCTTTCTTCTGGGCGTTTTTTCACTCAAGCTTAGCTCCTGTCTTTAACATTGGCGGAGTATGGCCTCCCAAGTCAATAATTTCTATGAATACTTATACTATTCCATTAACTAATACTCTTATTTTATTAAGTTCTGGGGCAACTGTTACTTGGGCTCACCATGCTATTATTTTAAATGCTAAGCGTCACACTATTATTGCGCTTATTTACACTGTTGCATTAGCGGCATTATTCACATATTTTCAAGGTTTAGAATATGTAACAGCTCCATTTAATATCAGTGATGGTATTTATGGGTCTTGTTTCTACATGGCTACTGGTTTTCATGGTTTTCACGTTTTTGCTGGTACTATTGCATTAATTGTTTCATTTATCCGAATTGTTTTAAATCACTCAACAAACACTCAACATTTTGGTTTTGAGTCAGCAATTTGGTATTGGCACTTTGTAGACGTTGTATGGCTTTTCTTATTTATCAATATTTATTGGTGGGGAAATCTTGAGCCTTATAATTTATCTACAAATGTGTTAATGTAAATTTAAGCAAAATGGTTACTAACCTTTTAAAAAAAAATGATTTAGGTATGAATGAAGTTGTTAAACAAACTGCATTGGCAACACGAACACGTGCAAGAAACGTGTCTTTAAACAAATTCAGATGGAACAAAAGTTATTTATTAGGTTTTGTAGATAGCCATTTGATTCATTATCCAACTCCAATTGGTTTAACTTATGCTTGGAGTTTTGGTTCTTTAGCAGGAATGTGTCTTGTTATTCAGATTATTTCAGGAGTTCTGTTAACTACTCACTATACTGCGAATATTGATTTAGCGTTTGCAAGTGTTGAATATATCATGCGAGATGTTCCAAATGGTTGGTTCATTCGATATGTTCATGCAAATGGTGCCTCTATGTTCTTCATTGTTGTGTATTCACATATTTTCCGTGGTTTATATTACGGGTCTTATATGAAGCCTCGACAGTTACTTTGGTGTTCTGGAGTAGTGTTAATGTTATTAATTATGGGAACTGCTTTTACTGGTTATGTTCTTCCTTGGGGTCAAATGAGTTTTTGGGGAGCAACTGTGATTACTAACATGGTAACTGCAATTCCTTTTGGAGGTCAAACTATTGTTGAGTGGTTATGGGGTGGTTTCACTGTAAATGCACCAACTTTACGAAGGTTCTATACTGTTCACTTTTTATTACCATTTATTATTGCTGGTGTAACATTAATTCATTTAGCTTTATTACATAAAGATGGTTCTAATAGTCCTATCGGTTCAGACACTGGTGTAGACGATGTACCATTTTACCCTTACTATTTCGCAAAAGATTTATTTGCATTTACTTGCTTTATTCTATTCTTCGGTGTTTTTGTATTTTTTTTCCCAAATTTATTAAATCACCCAGATAATTGTATTCCAGCAGATCCGATGGAAACTCCTAAGCATTTAGTGCCTGAGTGGTATTTCCTACCTTTCTATGCAATTTTAAGATCGATTCCGCACAAAGCAGCAGGTATTGTGGCAATGGGTGGTGCGATTTTAATTTTATTAGTAATTCCATATACTTACACTGGTTATATTAGAAATACTACTTACAGACCTCTGTTTAAAGTGTTTTATTGGCTATTAGTTGCTGATTTTATCACACTGATGTGGGTTGGTCAAGCACCTATTACAGATCCATTTATCTTACTAGGTCAAGTAGCATCTGTGTACTATTTTGGATTTTTCATCTTCATAATTCCTATAATAGGAATTATTGAAACAAAACTAGTTAACTACAAAGTAGAATAATTTGTTTTGTTAATGTTAAGTAAGAAGACTATTTGTTTTGTTTGTCTTCTATGGAACTTACAGGTTCAAATCCTGTTCTTAACCAATTATGATTGAGCTAGAATTATTTCAAATATATCATTTAAAAGAAATGTCGCTGTCAACTGAACTTTTTTTAAGTTGTTCTATACTTCAATTTACTTTTTATGCCATCAGTACAGCTTACCAACGTAAAGCGGGATTTGTCATTTTGAACCAACAAGTTTATTATATTGGTTCTTTATTAATCATTTTGTCTTGTTTTCTTCTTTTGAATGAAGATCTATTAATTATGAATTCCTTTAGTAGTAATAATTTCATTATCAATGATTATTTTGGTTTTATTACTAAGTTAACTATCTGTTTAACATCACTTATGTTTTTAACAATTATTAACGTTTCATTTCGAGACGAGCCTATTCAAAACAATTTTGAGTATGCAGTGTTAATTATCGTTTCGATTTTAGGTTTGCTTTTGCTTTGTTCTTCTAATGATTTAATTACAGCATACCTTGCTATTGAATTACAAAGTGTTGCTTTCTATATTATGTCTACTTTCAAAAGAAATTCAAGTTATTCAATAGAAAGTGGTTTAAAATATTTCATTATAGGTGCATTGTCATCAGCGTTCTTTCTTTTTGGTTCATCGATTATTTATGGTTGCATGGGTACACTTAGTTTTGATGACCTGCAAATGTTTTTCTCATTATTATTTTCAACTAAGGCTGATGCGTCAATTTGGTATGCGTCTTTAGTTCCAGATTTTTTATTTGCTGATAAAGCTTCGTCTATTGTTGCACTTTTTATTCCATTATTAGATAATGTGATTGGTATCGATTTAGACTTTGAGTTTCTAACTACTTCTTTAAAAACCTATTCTTACTACGAGGCAACTGGAGATAGTTTAATCGATTGGTGCTGTGCTCAAGACCTTTATGCTAACCAATTTGCAACAAATAACATGATTCCGGTAGATTCGGCGTTTTCAATTTTCAACACATTCATAGATGGTTCTAGCTTTCAATTAGTTGAAGGTCAGTTAAACATTTATGATAGAGCATTGTTACTTGCTCAATATGATTTTTTTTCTTCTTATGTTACTCAATCATTTTTATCATACCCAATTTGGTCTGATCTAACAAATGTTAATGGGTTGTTAAGTTTAAGTGAGAATTTATCATTTTTAAACCATATCTTTACTTGTTATATTAACTCAGGAAGCTTCCTTGTCTCACAAGGTGAAAGTTCATTAAGTTTAGAATTTGTTTCAATTGGTTTTATTTTAATCTGTTTAAGTATCTTTATAAAGTTAGCTATTGCACCATTTCATTTTTGGTCGTTAGATGTTTATGAAGGATCTCCTAATACTACAACTGCCTTTTTTGCAGTAGTTCCAAAGATAGGTTTATTCGTATTATTAATGAGGCTTTGTTATGTGAGTTTCTACAATATTTTTGATAGTTATCAAACATTTTTTTTCTTATTATCTATGGGTAGTGTTTTTGTAGGTGCATTAGGTGGATTAGAACAAAGAAAATTAAAAACTTTGCTTGCTTATAGTTCTATTGGGCATACTGGTTATTTAATGTTATCTTTTAGTACTGGTAATGTTGAAGGTATGCAAATGATGTTTTATTATTTAGTTATTTATATGATTTCAGGATTATGTTTTTGGTCTGTTTATTTATTTTTAAGACAGAAAAGAAGCTTTTATTTCAACAAATCAAATAAAGAGCTTGGAGATTTAGTGTTATTGAAAGAGTCTAATCCAATGTTAGCTTTAATTTTAGCTATAACTTTATTTTCTATTGCAGGAATTCCACCTATCGTTGGATTCTTAGCTAAAATTGGAATCTTTTTAACAGTAATTAAATCTTCTGCATATTTAGTCGCTTTATTAAGCATTCTTTTTAGTGTTATCTCAACATTTTACTATATTCGATTGATTAAAATCTTATATTTTGAAAACAGTTTAGTTGGAAAACTTTATATTCCAATTAACACTCAGAAGTCTTTATTAATTTCAGTTTTAGCACTGTCATTAATTGTTCTATGCATTGACCCAACTATTTTATATTTAGTTTTCTACAAAGCAACTCTGTTAGCAGGTTAGATTATTATTATATTTCATTGAAGAAGAGTGGCTGAGGGGTTTAAAGCGAAGATCTGCTAAATCTTTATATAGGAACAAACTATATCGTGGGTTCGAATCCCACTTCTTCTGATTGTTTAAAAAATTTAATTAATAATGTTTTTTCACATAAAAGTGTCTGCGAAAGATAAAAAAGTGTTAGAAAATTTTGGCCAATTTATTTCAAAACTACAGTTAACTTCCAATTCTTTACGACTATTATCTAAGCGTAATTTACGTAAGTTTATTACTGTATTGAAATCGCCTCATGTAAATAAAACGGCTCAGGAACAATTTGAATTTAGAGTTTATACGAAAGAATTCATAATTAGTTCTTTTAAACCTCTAACTCTTTTCTTAATTTTAAAGAAAATAAACAATTCAAGTTTTTCAGGATTAAACTTAAAGATAGAAAGTTTGTTCAAGCAAAACACAAAAAAAAAATTAATAGCATTAAATCCTGATAGTGTAGATCTTAATACTGTAGAAAAATTCAATTCACTACCATCCTTAGATTTGTCTAGTAGTCAAGATTTCTTTTCATCAAAAAGGTATATTCAATTGTTTGATTCTTATGGAGAAATGGTTCTAAAAACTGATTTTCATTAAAATAAAATTTTATATATTGAATTGCATCTTTAGCTCAGTTGGATAGAGCAACAGCCTTCTAAGCTGACGGTCAGGGGTTCGAATCCCTTAAGATGTGAGTTTTTGCATCTAAAATGTAATAAAAAGGTTAGAGACCTTTTTTTATAAAATGTATATTCCATTAGTTTTTTTATCTTTTATAGGTTTTTGTATAGCTGGTTTATTCGGTAGATATATAGGACCTAAAGGTTCAGCGATTGTCACCACAGGTTGCCTGGTTACTTCATTTTTGTTATCAGTATTTGCATTTTATGAAGTAGGGTTAATGGGTAGCGTTGTTTATATTCGTTTAGCACCTTGGGTTAGTTCAGAAGTACTATTAATTAATTGGGGTTTTATGTTTGATAGTTTAACAGTTGTAATGTGTGTTGTTGTTACTTTCATTTCATCTCTTGTGCATTTGTATTCAATTGAGTATATGTCACATGATCCTCATTTACCACGATTTATGTCTTATTTATCGTTATTCACTTTTTTTATGCTAATTTTAGTTACAGCCGATAATTATATTCAAATGTTCTTAGGATGGGAAGGTATCGGTCTGTGTTCTTATTTATTAATTAATTTTTGGTTTACTAGAGTACAAGCAAATAAAGCTGCAATTAAAGCTATGGTTATAAATCGAATTGGAGATTTTTGTTTGATTATAGGTATCTTAGTTATGTTTGTAAACTTTAAATCAGTTGATTATGCTACAGTAGCAGCTATGGCGCCATTTTTTAAAAATGAGACTACAAATTTTTTAAATATAGATTTCGACGTTATTTCTCTTATTTGTGTGTTTCTATTTTTAGGTGCTGTTGGTAAATCAGCTCAACTAGGTCTTCATACATGGCTTCCGGATGCTATGGAAGGTCCTACTCCAGTATCAGCCTTAATCCATGCAGCGACTCTAGTAACTGCAGGGGTATTTTTAATTGCAAGAAGTTCATTCCTTTTCGAATTAGCACCAAATGTTTTAGAGTTTGTTGCTGTAATGGGTGCAATGACTGCATTTTTTGCATCAAGTGTAGGGCTATTGCAAAATGATTTGAAAAAAGTAATTGCTTACTCAACTTGTAGTCAGTTAGGTTATATGGTTTTCTCTTGTGGTTGTTCTGATTACAGTGCTGGTGTTTTCCATTTAGCTAACCATGCTTTCTTTAAAGCACTTCTATTCTTAGGTGCTGGTGCTGTTATTCACGCAGTCAATGATGAGCAAGATATGCGAAAAATGGGTGGGTTAAAAAACTTAGTCCCATTTACTTATTCAGCGATGACTATCGGATCACTTGCTTTAATTGGTTTTCCATTTTTAGCGGGATTTTATTCGAAAGATTTGGTTCTAGAGTTAGCATACGGTAAATTTACCCCATCTAGTCATTTTAGTTATTGGTTGGGGACTTTTGGTGCTTTTTTAACGGCATTTTATTCGACTAGATTGGCTTGTTTAACTTTTTTGGTTAAGCCTAATGGCTATAGATCAGTAATTGGTTTTGCTCAAGAAACTTTTAGTTACATATTCATCGCACTATGTTTCTTAACTGTGCCAAGTATTTTTGTTGGTTTTATTGCTAAAGATATGGTAGTAGGTGTTGGTAGTGACTTTTTTGGAACTGCTATTTATAACAATCCAAAGACTCTTCATGTTTTTGATGCTGAATTCGTTGAATTCTTTTATAAAATTTTACCTGTTACATTAAGTTTATTAGGAGCTACTTTATCGTTTATTCTTTATAATTTTCAAAGTTCAATCTTATTCTATATTAAAACTTCGTTTATTGGTCGTAAGGTTTATAGTTTCTTAAACAAGAAATGGTTCTTTGATAAATTATACAATGAATTGTTTGGTCAGTTCTTCTTTAAATTTGGTTATTCAATGAGTTATAAGCTAATTGACAGAGGGACCTTTGAAATTATTGGTCCGACAGGTCTTTCTTCAGTCGCTATGAAAACAGCTCACCAACTACATAAAGCTCAAACCGGTTCGTTATATCATTACACATTGATTATATTAACAACATTAACTTTAATGTTATGTGTGAGACATTTATGGTCAGTTTTTGGTTATAGTTTTGATTACCGAGGCTTAGTGTTAATTGTTATTACGTTATTTTTTGTTTCAAGCTCAAACCGATAACAAAAATTAAATAAATGAGTATAGAAAAAATTTTCTTTTTTTGCGATGCTCCAGAGTTAGCTCAGCTAAGACTACAAGATCCGTCTACAACTACTATGGAAGGATTATTAGAATTTAACAAACATTTATTGTTTGTTATTATAATGATAGTAATGCTAGTAGGTTGGTTAGTATTCGCAACAGTTTCTAATTTTGACGAATTTAACTCACAAGAAAGTCAGAGTTTTTTTCACTCTAATGCATTAGAGATTGTTTGGACTTCTTTACCTGCCTTAACATTACTAAGTTTAGCTTCACCATCATTTACTTTACTTTATTCTATGGATGAGATTTCGACACCAGAAATTTCAGTTAAAGTAATTGGTCACCAATGGTTTTGGAGTTACGAAATTTCAGATTTTGATACAATGGCAACTTGTATGGATTCTGATAAAACTTTGAAATACACTTGTTATTTATTAACTGAAGAGAGTATTTCTGAAAAAAACTATTTAGGGTTTTTTAGATTACTTGAAACTAATAAGCGTGTACTATTACCTTCAAACACCCATTTACGGTTACTAGTAACCTCAGTGGATGTGTTACATAGTTGGACTATTCCATCTTTCGGAGTTAAAATAGATGCATGTCCTGGAAGATTAAATCAAGTGAACGTTTTCTTAAAGCGAATTGGTATGTTCTTTGGACAGTGTAGTGAAATTTGTGGTGTTAATCATGGATTTATGCCTATTGCGCTTTTAGTAGTTCCATCAATTCAGTACCATTATTTCGTTGTATCTAAATTATTCTAAGTTTATTTAGATACGAATAAGCCTATAACTCAGTTGGTTAGAGTGTACGCCTGATAAGCGTAAAGTCAGTAGTTCAAATCTACTTAGGCTTAAATATATTTTTGTTATGGTTTTAAAAAAAGAATTAGTAAAAGAAATAAAAAACTTCACTGTGAATTTTGGGCCTCAACATCCCGCAGCACATGGAGTTTTAAGACTTGTTTTAGAATTAACAGGTGAAGTAGTAGAACGAGCTGAGCCTCATATTGGTCTTCTTCATCGAGGTACTGAGAAACTTATCGAATATAAAAACTATTTACAAGCTTTGCCCTATTTTGATAGACTAGATTATGTTTCAATGATGGCACAAGAGCATACATATTGTTTAGCGATTGAAAAGCTGTTAAATTGTAGTATACCAAAGCGAGCCCAGTACATTCGAGTTCTATTTGCAGAAATTACAAGAATTTTAAATCACCTTTTAGCTGTCGGTTGTCATGCTATGGACGTTGGTGCAATGACACCAATGTTATGGGGTTTTGAAGAACGAGAAAAACTAATGGAATTTTATGAAAGAGTATCAGGAGCAAGAATGCACGCAGCTTATTTCAGACCTGGAGGTGTTCATACTGATTTGCCAAAAGGGTTATTAACTGATATCTATTTATTTAAAGAGCAATTCAAATTACGGTTACTTGAAATTGAAGAAATGTTAACTGAAAACCGAATCTGGAAACAGCGGTTGGTAGATATTGGTGTTGTTTCACTAGATCAAGCTCAAAATTGGGGGTTCAGTGGAGTTATGTTAAGAGGATCTGGACTTGAGTGGGATCTGCGAAAGAGTCAGCCTTATGAAGTTTATGAGGAGGTAGAATTTGATATTTTAGCAGGTACAAATGGTGATTGTTATGACAGATACTTGATTCGAATTTTTGAAATGAAACAATCAATTAGAATTATCGAACAATGCTTAGATAACATGCCTTTTGGCCCAATCAAGACTTCAGATAACAAAATAACACCGCCATCACGATTTGATATTAAGCAATCTATGGAATCTTTGATTCACCATTTTAAGTTTTATACTAGCGGTATTAATATTCCAGCAAATGAAACTTATACAGGAACAGAAGCTCCTAAAGGAGAGTTCGGTGTTTATTTAGTTTCAAACAACTCTAATAAACCTTATAGATGTAAGATAAAAGCTCCAGGATTCGCTCATCTGCAAGGACTAGATATGATGTCACGAGGTCATATGATTGCTGACGTAGTCACTATTATTGGAACTCAAGATATCGTATTTGGAGAAGTTGATAGATAATAGAAAGTCAATTTCAAAAAACACTTTTGGAGTATAGCCAAGTGGCAAGGCAATCGTTTTTGGTACGATCATTCAAAGGTTCGAATCCTTTTACTCCAATTTTTTGGTAGTAAAGTAATATATGAAAACTTTTAAAAGCATCAATATAGCATCTAATGGAAGTTTATACTTTTGTTATAATGCTGAATTATCAGGCTCAAGTAAGTTTGTTAATTTCCAAAAACAAGATGAAAAAAATTTCAACTTTAATCAAAAAAAAGTTAAAAGCAATATTGATTCGAAACAATCTTCTTATTATAAGAAGAAATATTTAAAAAGATAGTTAAAGTTAACTTTTTAACTAATCTTAATTTGTATGAATTTAGCTTCATTATTTTATTATCAAGATATTCTTCTTTATATATCTTTTATTCCGTTAATAGGAATCTTTTTATTAATTTTTATAAATCCTGAGCAACAAAAATTAATGAAAATTGTGGCTATTAATTTTTCGTCAATCCCTTTCATTCTTTTTTTATTTGTTTGGGGAGGATTTAAAAAATCTGTAGGGACTTTTCAATTTGTCAGTAAATTATTATGGATTCCTGTTTTAAATTTAAATGTAACATTAGGAATTGATGGTATTTCTCTATTCTTTTTACTTTTAACAACTTTTTTGATTCCTTTATGTATTTTGATTAGTTGGAATAGTATTGGTTCAAATTTGAAAGGTTACTTAATTTCCTTTTTAATTATCGAGTATTTTTTAATTGGTGTTTTTTGTGTTCTAGATGTGTTAATGTTTTATATTCTATTTGAAAGTATCTTAATTCCTATGTTTCTTGTTATAGGTATTTGGGGATCAAGAGAGCGAAAGATGTTAGCTTCATATTACTTCTTTTTATATACACTACTTGGTTCTGTCGTTATGTTATTATCGATTCTTTATATCTATGGCCAAGTTGGGACTACTGACTATGAAATCCTATTAACATTTATGTTTTCAGACTTTGAACAGAAAATTCTTTGGTTTACATTTTTTCTTGCTTTCGCAGCGAAAGTACCAATGGTTCCTGTACATTTATGGTTACCAGAAGCGCACGTGGAAGCTCCAACAGCTGGGTCAGTTATTTTAGCAGGAGTACTATTGAAATTGGGAACATATGGGTTCATCCGATTCTCTTTACCTTTATTTCCTCAAGCTTCATTCTATTTTGCTCCATTGGTGTATACTATGTCTTTAATTGGCATCGTTTATGCATCGTTAACTGCTATAAGACAAACAGATTTTAAACGAATTATTGCATATACTTCTGTTGCACACATGAATGTGGTAATGTTAGGAATCTTTAGTTTTAATAATGTTGGTATAGAAGGGGCTCTATTACAAAGTTTAAGCCACGGATTTGTTGCGAGTGCATTGTTCGTGATCATCGGAGTTGTCTACGAGCGTTACCGGACTAGATTAGTTAAATACTATGGTGGTCTTGTACACACAATGCCTTTATATATTTCTGTATTCTTATTTTTCACCATGGCGAATATCGGTTTTCCTGGAACTAGTGGTTTTATAGGCGAGTTCTTAATTTTTGCAGGTTCATTCAAAGTTAATTCTAGTGTAACTGTATTTGGTGCAACTGGTATGATATTAGGTGGATGTTATGCATTGTGGTTATTTAATAGAATTGCTTATGGTAATCTTAAGAGTCAATATATCAAAGAAACTTTAGATATCAATAAGCGAGAATTTTTTATATTTGTGCCATTAATTTGTTACACTTTAATTTTAGGTTTAACTCCAGATGCTTATTTGAGTTCTATCCATATGAGTGTAAATAATTTAATTGAGAACATGTATTTCTAACAATTAAATGTTGTATTTATTAGAAACCAATTTACCTGAGAATAAATCAGTACTTTTTGCCTTGACTTATATTTATGGGATAGGAAATAGTACTGCTTTTCGTATTTGTAAAAAATTAGGATTTTCTACAAATTTAAAAATTAAAGATTTAACACAAGAACAAACTTTAGGAATATTACAAATCGTTGACTCTATGGATCTTGTTTTAAACAATGAATTAAAAAAACTTAGGTCTTTAAGTTTAAAGAACTTAATTCAAATTAAGTCTTACCGAGGACTAAGACGTGTTCGAGGTCTTCCTGTACGTGGGCAGCGAACCCATACGAACGCGAAGTCTGCAAGAAAAGGTAGACGGTCGTAGAACGTATAACATAAAAATGAATAATTTATTTATTGCTGAAAATCTTAAAGTTATTACAAAAGTTTTGCCTATCTTAAAGGTTCAAATTCACCAAAAAGAAATTAGCCTTATTGTTAAGAATTCTCATCTGATTCCTGTTTTAACCTTTTTAAAGAATCATATAAAATATCAATTCAAAATTTTAACTTGTATTTCGGGAGTTGACTATCCTGCTAACAAGCATCGATTTAAAGTTGTTTACGACTTATTAAGTGTTAGATATAATGTTAGAATTCGTGTAAAAGTACTAACTGATGAATTAACTCCTGTAGAGTCATGTGACAAAATTTTCGCTGCAGCTAGTTGGTACGAATCTGAAATCTGGGATATGTTTGGGATTTTTTTCAGTAATCACACTAATTTAACCCGTTTATTAACTGACTACGGGTTTGAAGGATACCCATTACGAAAAGACTTTCCTCTAAGCGGTTTTGTTGAAGCTAGTTACGACTATACTAGAAAAAGAGTTGTTAACGAACGAGTAGAGTTAAGCCAAGAGTATCGGGCATTTAAATTTACTTCACCGTGGGAAACTTTAGAATTAAATTAAACGATGAAAAAACTATTTGCAAAGGATCAAAAAAACAGACAAATTGTCAAAAAATTAGAACTGAAAAATTTTATCTTAAAACAAATATCGACAAATTCAAATTTTTCAAGAACAACACAATGGAATGCGTTATCTAAGCTTTCATCTTTAACAAAAAGAAAGTCGAAGACCATTCTTTCAAATCGATGTGTGAAAACTATTAATAAGAAAGCTTTTCATAAATTCACTAACTTTTCGCGAACAGTGTTTCTAAAACTGGCAAAATCTGGCCATATCAGTGGTATGAGAAAGTCAAGTTGGTAAATTTTCTGTTTTCATAAACAAATGTTTTACATATTTGTTTACGATAATTTATAAAAACGTTTTAGTTACTTATAAGTGACGTATGAATTTAGGGACATTCCCAAAAGACATACATCATAATATAAGCATGAAAGAATAAAATACTTATTAAAGTTTCATGACTTATGGGTGTTAGACATAAGAAATCATTGTAAACAAACGCAATATACCAAAAAATTATACTAGGAATAAGCAACAAACAAATATTTGTTCGCAAAGATATTTTTATAGTGTAAACTTGATCATAAAGATAAATAAAATATAACATCAAAATACTAAACAGACAATAGTGAATTTGATCTAATTCCTTAGCCAAGCTTAGTGAAAGAATAAAAATAACCCAAACTAACAATAAAATCATATTATTATTTACGTACTGCTTTATAAATAAATTTATAATGAATTAATATAATTGACTTTAGTAGTCAAACTTCCAACAGGACATAAGTCAATAACATTTCCAGACAATTCTGATAACAGAACCTTATTTACGTAAGTTCCGATTTCACTTTGATTTCCTCTACCAAAAACACCAAGTTCTTCAACTCCAGCAATTTCTGCACTGAACCGTACACATCGTGTACAGTGAATACATCTTGTCATTACTGTCCGAACGATTGGACCTAGATTTTTATCAGAAACAACTCGTTTAAATTTATAGAACCGTCTCTTAGTAAAACCAAAAAATAGAGACTGATCTTGTAAATCACATTCTCCTCCTTGATCACAAATTGGACAATCTAATGGATGGTTTAATAATAAGAACTCCATTACATTTTCTCTTGCTTTCTTTACTAACCCACTATTGTGGTAAATTTCGTGATTGAATAAACTTGTTCCTGCACTTACAGCACAAGATACTACGGGTTTATTTAAATTACCCATTTCTACGATGCAAATTCTACAATTCCCTGCAATCGATAAATTATTATGATAACAATAATGTGGAACTGAGATACCTAAATTAATTAGATATGCAAGTAGAGATACTTTATTTAGATTTGTTGAATTTTTTGACATGTTCAAATAAGTTTAATTTATAAAATGACTTAAAAGGAAATGTAGCTTAATTGGTTAAAGCGCCGACCTGTCACGTCGGAGACTGTGGGTTCAAGTCCCATCTTTTTCGTTTTATATTTTTAAATTTTGATTCTGAATTTTAATTGGATCTAATGCAATATCATCTCGCTGCTCATAAAACACAGCTAAAATAGATAACCCAATCGAAGATTCGGTTGCTGAGAGCACTAAGATAAATAACACAAAAATATGACCAACTATATCATCCAGATATAAAGAAAAGGTTATGAAACTTAAATTTACTGATAATAACAGGATTTCAAGTGACATAATTGTTTTCAGAATATTTCCTCGGTTTAAAATCAAACCAAGCATTCCTATGTGGAAAAGCACTATGGCAGTACTTAATAAATAAAAATTTAATTCAATTCCAGCCATGTTTGAGTATACTGGGGCTCGAACCCAGGACCTGTGGATTAAAAGTCCAATGCTCTACCAACTGAGCTATATACTCTGGTTTGATTAATTTCTTATTATACTGCGAAAAGTACTAAGAAAGCAATCATAAGTGCAAATAATGCAATAGCCTCGGTTAATGCAAAACCTAAAATAGCCATTCTAAACATTTCGTCTTTCAGAGAAGGGTTTCTAGAAATACCAATTACTAGAGCACCGAATACGGTACCAATACCTACTCCAGCTCCTGCTAGTCCAATTGTTGCTAATCCAGCACCAACACATTTAGCTGCTTGTAATAACATAAGTCACTATAATATGACTTATGTTACTTCGAACGATTCAAAGCAGCGTTTACTTTCTAATTAAAGAATCCCATCAACATTTTATCAAAATTTTTTAGTCAAATATTTTTGTTTTAACAGGTAGTTTTTTACTACCCGCTTTTAAGGCTTCTATCCCAATATGGGTTGGAACACCACAAATTTCAAATAGAGTAGTTCCACCTCTCACTCGCGCAACCCAATGTGAAACTGCTCCTTTTCCTTTACCCATTCGCGACTCAGTTGGCTTAGCTGTAACAGGTAAATCTGGAAAGATACAAATCCAAACCTTACCTTTTCTTTTTATTTTTCTTGCAATAGCTCTCCGGGCAGCTTCAATTTGTCGAGCAGATATTAAACCAGCTACTTCAGCTTTTAAACCTAACTCACCAAACCGCACTTTGTTTGCTTTAAATTCTAATTTTTTCAGTTTTCCTTTTCTTGTTTTCTTATATTTTGTTTTTCGTGGTTGTAAAAACATTTTTAATTACTAAAAATTTGTCTTGGATTATCTTGCGACTATCCAAGCTTTTATTCCATAACTACCACTTGAGTTATGTACAGTAGTTTGTGAGTAATCTAACTCTTCATTAATGCTTTGAACAGGGACATCTCCCACGCTAATAATTTTATGTTTTGCTCGCGGTACCCCATTCAATCTTCCTTTTACTAGAATTTTAACCCCTTTTACTTTTGAAAAGTTTGAATCAATTAGAATTACTAAAGCTTGTTTTAAGAAAGAAAAAAACAATTTTTGTCGTTTTATCTTTTTTAATTGCAGTGCTATAAACCTAACTAATAAATTTGCTGAATTCTTATTATAAACAACATGAAACAACAGTTCAATTCCTTCTTTTAAAAATGGAGTATTGCGAAATTTCTGAAGCAATGAAAACTTTTTTGTTTGTGAAAATTTTAGGAAAGTTAAATCTTTATTAATGCAACAAAAATTTATAACGATATTTAGTTTATTATTAGTAAATAAATTCAATACCTTAAACAATTGATCAAAAACACTTTTTACTTTACATTTGTTTACAGTGTCAAGTAATTGATTATCAGTTGCAGAATATGAATACATCTGAGCAAATTTTTGTACGTCATGGTAACAGTTTAATTTTAAATACTTTTTAATTTTATAAAAATGTTTCGAATCTATTTGTTCGTTTGAGAACTTGATAGATTGGTCTGAATTACTGTACAAACTCGACACACCACTTTGCACGCATTTTTTATCACCAGATTTGTTCACAACTATAAATTTCTGAGTCTCACTTTTTTTCAGATTAAAATCAGAAGTTATGAAATATGATAAGTAAAGATTTAGTGTTGAATTGCTATAATGTTGTCTATGGTCATGTAAAATAAGACCATGTTTTTCTAAGAATCGCTCAATATAATTTTTTATTTCCAAATCTTTAAATGTATATAAAGGCAATTCTTGGCTTTTTTTTTCAAAAAACTTTGTTTTCCAGGTTTTGTTAACACCTAATCTAAGAATATTCGGATTTACTTTTTGACCCATTTATAACTTTGAATTTTTATTTCTTTTTCTTTTTTTTTTTAAACTCAAATTTTGCTCGAGTAGGAACAAATTCACCTATTTTATGACCAATCATATCATCAGTCAAAGTTAAAGGTACGAGTTTTTTACCAGAATGCACATTACAAGTTAGACCAATAACGTATGAAGTAACTTCATAATCTCGTGCCAATAATGGTAATTTAACAGTAACGTCTATTTTTTTTGTAAAAGGTCCTTTCCATTTAGCTCTTTTCATTTATTTTCTTTTTATAATTAATTTATTGTTAGATTTAGTAGTTTTTCCTCTTTTATTTGGTTTACCCCAAGGTGTTCGAGATAATCCCGATTTTTTACCTTCACCACCACCATGTGGATGATCAATAGGGTTCATAGCTACACCTCGAACGGTAGGACGACGATTTAACCATCGAGACCTTCCCGCTTTACCTGATCTTGTTAAAAAATGCAGCTCTTTTGAAACTTCTCCTACTGAAGCAAAGGATTTTGAAGAGACATATCTTTGTTCACCAGAACTTAGTTCAATTACAGCATATTTTTCAGTTTTCTCCTTAATCATTGAAAATGTACCTGCTGAACGTGAAATTTGAGCTTTTTTATTAGGTGCTGGTGCTACATTATGGATCGCTGTTCCAATTGGAATTTTAGCAATCGGTAATGAGCTTCCTAAGCTCGGCTCTACTTCTAACCCTGATTTTACTATATCTCCAACTTTTAGATTTTTGGGAGCTAATATATAAAAGAAGTCATTATTAATAAAATCAAAAACTGCTGCAATATACGCATTTCTGTATGGATCATGCTCTAAACTACAAACAATGGCAGTTGAGTTTTGAACTCGATTGAAATTAATTTTTCTGTATCGTTTTTTTACACCCCCTCCACGGTGGAAAGCTGTGATACGGCCGGAATTATTTCGACCGCTAGAATTTTTTAAGCCTTTGACTTTGTTCTTCAACATTGGTTTTTTACTTAAATTTAAAGATTTTTGATTTAATTTAATTAGTTGTCTCCGTCCGGGAGTTATAGGTTTTACCTTTTGCAATGAAATCATTTTCTGCTTATAAAATAAATACGTTTTTATATAATATATTACTTATGAACTTATCCAATACTTTGTTTAACAATTTAACAAATAAACTTCAATTAGACACTTATTTATTTGAAAAGGAAAAAATTTATGTAGAAAATTTACAAAATCAAATTGACTCTCTCAAAAAATTAAAAGAACAAAATTATAAGAATTTGAGCGTAACTGAGTTTGCAAAATCTCAACAAGAACAAAATATCAATCAAGATCTTATGGTTATGTACATAATAAACATTTCTTTTCTAAAAGCCAATACAACAATCCACGTTTCTGATATAAAAGGAAATATAAAACTTTTCTATTCAGCTGGATCTGTCGGATTAACTGGTAAACAAAAAAGGAAAAGACGTGTTGCAGTTATAAAACTAATCTCTTTATTGATAAAAAAAGCAAGTTTTATCGGTAATAAGCCTGTTGCGATCCATCTAAACAATGTAAATTTTTATCAAAGCTTAATTATTAATAAGTTAAAACAAGCACTCTTCATCAAAGTTATAAAAAGTTTTAATCAAGCACCATACAATGGTTGTCGTAAACCAAAAGTACGTCGAAAAAAGTACACTAAAAAATTTAAATAAAAATACACAATTGTGGTCTTAGCCCTCAATTAGACCTTGCCAACATTGATTGAAAAGTATGGGGTTCTATAAAGGATGAGACGACAAGATCGACATTATTGTAATAAAAATTTATTGGAGAAATGGCTGAGTGGTTTAAAGCGGTAGACTGTAAATCTATTGAGTTTCTCATCGTAGGTTCGAATCCTACTTTCTCCTAACACCAGGTTTTACACCTCAGTTTTTAAATTCGAAATATGGCGTAGTTGGTAGCGCGCCTGTTTTGGGAACAGGAGGTCATGTGTTCAAATCACATTATTTCGAAATTATTTTTTATTAGTTAACCGATAACTGGTTTTTAAATGTTGGTCCAATGATCGATGAAAATTAAACATGTTTTTCTTATATGACAAACTTTTAACACCTTTTAATTGTGCTGATGAATAGATTTTGTTATTCAGTTTTAAAGAAATGAAAGAAAAAGAAGGTTTAAGATCTTTTGTCAACTTCTCCAAATCGAATTCTGTTGTTTTAAATTTTGAATCAAGAAGAATAATGAAATTAGTAATAATTGGACTAGAGTTTTTATAAATTGACTTTTCAAATGTTTTTAATGTTGTCCCATTTAAAGCCTTATAATAATTTAATTTTAATTTTTTTAATTCTTGTTCTACGATAATCCATTGATTCAAGCTTAATTTAGCTGAATGGAACAAAAAGAAAAAACCGTTATTTTTGAAGTATTTTTTTAATTTGAAAATTTGATAATCTTTTAAGTTAAAATCCATGAATTTATATACTCAATATTGTATTTAAAAACAATTAGAATAGGCCTAGTAGGATTCGAACCTACGACAAAACCGTTATGAGCAGCACGTTCTACCAACTGAACTATAGGCCTAAAGGTAATTCGTTAAGAACGTTTTTTTATGAGAATTAGTATAGGGCAAATTTTAGTAGTAGTTTTAATAGTTTTTCTTTTATTTGGTGATGTCCAAAAACTGAAAACTACGTTAAGAAAATCGATTAGTAAATTTAACAAATTTTTAAAATAGAAATACAGGAAAAAAGGGATTTGAACCCCTGCCCTTCGGTTTTGGAGACCGCTGCTCTGCCAACTGAGCTATTTTCCTATTAATTAAAAATGATTTTTTATTACAAATATTATGTTGAAATCAAAAACAGATGTTTTTTGCTTTTAACTTGTTGGACATTCACTTTGCTAACTTGCTATTTTTATAAAGAAACACTATTGTTTATATTAATCGATTCAAGCAATTATGCAGAGCAGTATTTTATTTTTACTGATATAAGTGAAGTCTTCTACGTATATTTGCAACTAACATTTTTTGTTTCAAACCAAATTACCTTATTAATGTTACTATACCACAGCATTATATTTTTATCATCAGGTTTATACAAATCAGAATACGAAAAATTACAATTTGCTTTTCAGATCTGTCTTTTATCGTGGACATGCTCTGTAATTCTATTAAACAAAATAATTATACCTGTAAGTTGGGACTTTTTTTTAAGTTTTCAAAAAACCGATGGTATTACATTCTTTTTTGAAGCAAAAATTATAGAGTATTTGAATTACTTTACTAATTTATACTATGTTTGTTTTTTAAATTGTCAGCTTCTGGCAGTCATAACTTTGTTATTAAACAATTATAGCAAAAATATAAACAAAATTAGACGGTTTAGAAAACTTTTTTATATATTGTTCGTGATTTTTTCAACATTGACAACTCCACCAGACATTGTTAGTCAGATTTTAATGAGCACAAGTTTAATCACTTTTTACGAAGTTCTACTGTTTTTTAGTATTCTAAAAACTAGTAAGGTAGCCAATTAAAACTCACAAGAACTCCAATAGTTAACATTAAATAACCGATTGCAAATGGTAAAAAGCACTTCCAACCTAAATACATTAATTGGTCATATCGATATCGCGGTAATGTTGCTCGAGTTAAAATAAAAAAAACTGCTCCTAAGGCTACTTTAAGCGAGAACCAGAAACTTCCTGGAATTAACGAAAGTGGGAAAATATCGATAACGGGTAACCATCCTCCCAAGAATAAGATTGCTGATAGAGCACTCATCAACAACATATTAGAATACTCACCTAAGAAAAATAGTGCAAAAGTCATAGCAGAATATTCTACATTATAACCAGAAACTAATTCAGCTTCTGCCTCAGGTAGATCAAACGGATGTCGGTTTGTTTCCGCTAACATTGAAATATAAAACATCACAAACAATGGAAACAACGGTACGATTAACCAAACTTCTTGTTGAGCAAGAATAATACGGCTTAAATTTAATGAACCTACACAAACCGCTATGCTTAAAATAATAAAACCAATTGAAATTTCATACGAAATCATTTGAGCAGCTGACCGTAAAGCTCCTAAAAATGCATATTTTGAGTTACTAGACCATCCTGCTAAGATGATACCATAAACATTTAATGACGAAAGCGCAAAAAGATATAAAATACCTAAATTAATATCAGCGAAAACGACTTTATGACTGAAAGGAATCACAGCCCATGACACAACACTTAGTAAAAACGAAAGGACCGGAGCTAATAAGAAAACACCAATATTCGAGTTACTTGGCAAAGTAGTTTCTTTAACAAATAATTTTAAACCATCTGCTAAAGCTTGTAACAAACCAATGAAACCAATCACATTAGGTCCTCGTCGTCTTTGAATTGCTCCCATTATTTTACGTTCAGCCACTGTAAAAAAAGCAACTGCTAACAATAATGGAATGGTAATACTCAGAATTTTTAATAAAGAAATTATTATTGAATAAATCATCTGACAGGCTAAAACCGGATTTGAACCAGTATTTTAAGATTTGCAATCTCGCACATTACCATTATGTTATTTAGCCATCATTAGGACAGAGTGGGATTCGAACCCACGGTATCTATTAAATACAACAGTTTTCAAAACTATCGCCTTAAACCACTCGGCCATCCATCCAAAACTGATTAAACACAAAGCAACTGAAGGGATTCGAACCCTTAGCTTTAACCTTGGCAAGGTTACACTCTACCAATTGAGTTACAATTGCATTACGAGTTAAGAGGTAACTTAAGTGAATTAAGTAAATATAACAATTCTTTTTTTGACCTCGCATTAGTTACGAAAGTAATATTTAATGGAGGTAAATTGGAGAACAAATAAAATTGTTTTTCCAATTCTTTAAAACTGATAAGGTCAGTTAATGTAAAAGAAAAGCTTGTTATATTTAACTTTTTTGCAACATGAATCCCTCTAAAGTCTCTTAAATTCGGAAATACATCTATTAAAAGCTTAAATGTAAAATCGTACATTTTATTTTTTTTCAGAACAACCATGCAACCAACCGGGTTTCCCTTTCGAATTTTGAGAAGAATGTTCGCTCGTTTTGATTTTGTAAGGACACCTTTTTGACCGGTAATTAATTCTAAAGCAAGTAATGAAACAGCAAGGTCTCGAATATCAAAACTTTTGCACCCAAAGTTTAAAACAACTTTTTTTAACTGAGGGATATCTTCGATGCGGTTATAAAAGAATTTATTTAATAAATCGTGTCTAATAACTTTTTTATAATAATTTTCTAGAATATTCATAATTTTTATTAATTGTGATTTAAATTAAACCAATTGAAAGACTTACGAATTTCATAAATTTTGTTTTTTTTAATATTTTGGGTATAGGTCCTAAAATTCGTGTACCAATTGGGTTTCCTTGCTTATTTATCAAAGCAACGGCATTCTCCTGTAAGAAAAAAGATGATCCATCCTTTTTTTGATATCTTTTCTTGGTTCGTACAACTAAAGCTCTAAAAACTTCTCCTTTTGAAACTTTCGATGTTTTTTTAGATTTGTTACGTAACTGTTGAACAGAAACCACAACAATATCACCTAATTTAGCATAACGTTTTTTAAACCCCCCCAAAACTTTAATACATTTAACTGTTTTTGCTCCTGAATTATCTGCTACTTTTAAAATAGTTTGTTGTTGTATCATTTTATTTTCTAAAATTTGCGTTTATAGCTCAATTGGATAGAGCGTTGGATTTCGGTCCCAAAGGTTATAGGTTCAACTCCTATTAAACGTAAACACTTTTGAATTTTACCATCGGAACTTTGATAAATACCGTTTATTGGCTAAAATTTGTCTCTGAACTTCATTCTTTTCATCAATCGATCGACCTTTTAAGGCTGAAGAAGACAAAATTTCCGCAACTAACTTTTTATACAGAAAACCTGAGTTTTTACTTTTCGACGAAATTCTTGCTAATAACTTTAAAGCTCTAGTAATTCTTAATGAGTCACTAGTAATAAATGACGGGATGCTTTTAGTCGCTTTCCGCTTTCCCTTTTTTACAGCTTGCTCATTTACTTTAAAAGCAGACGCCGAATTTACTATTGCTGAATGAAGTAAAGTTTTAAAATTTTTATCAGTCGATTTCTGTAATGATTTCAAAGACTTTAACAAAATTTTTTCTCCAGTTGTTTTTCTTCCACTTTTCATTAGAGTATTGACAATTTTTTTTTTTAAGTATGATGTTTTATTTTTTCTTAATGATTTAATCATAAATAATTTTTAACTTTTTTTGTTCCGTACTTAGATCTCGATGTTTTTCTTGACGCTAAACCTGCAAAATCTAACTTTCCTCTAACTAAATGATACTTGATTCCAGGCAAATCTTTAACTCTACCGCCTCGTATAATCACGGTAGAATAAGCTTGTAAATTATGACCTTCACCGGGAATATAAGCATACACCATTTTATCATTTGTTAATCGTAATTTTACAATTTTTCGAAGAGCAGAGTTTGGTTTTTTAGGAGTCCGTAAAACTAACTTTGTACAGATTCCTTTTCGTTGTGGGCATTTATCTAGTGCAGGTACTTTATTTAATTTTCTTTTCTTTTTTCGACTTTTTTGTTTCTTACAAAGTTGATTTAATGTAACCATATAAAATTACCAAAAAGGGGACTTGAACCCCTACTCTTTAAAAGAACTAGAACCTAAACCTAGCATGTCTACCAATTCCATCATTTTGGTTAAAAATACTCGTTACCGGACTTGAACCGATACTCTAAAATAGAATCAGATTTTAAGTCTGACGTGTCTACCAATTCCACCAAACGAGCAGCCAAAATATTTTGGAGATAATCGGACTCGAACCGATAACTTCATGCTTGCAAAGCATACACTCTACCAATTGAGTTATATCCCCTTTTTTTCTCTCTGTGTCTATTTTCTTACTTCTTTCTTTTAACAATTACATCGTAACTGAAAAGATTTGGTAAAAAAACAGAATTTAAGTTTAGAGAGTTTTCTTTGAAAAGTTTTTTTGTTCTGAACTTTAAAACAGTGATTATTTCAGGTAATAACCTTAACGAAATAAATGCATAGTAAAGTACTGCACTTAATAAAGAACTAAATAAAACAACAGATAGAGTAGTAAAATCGAACTGCGGTATTTATTATCGTAATAGACTCAATCACCACGAAAACCAATAGTGGCGTAAAACTATAACTCTCTTCAGGCCGGATTTGAACCAACGTCCAGGTGGTTAACAGCCACTTGCTCTACCACTGAGCTACTGAAGATTAAAAAAATTAAATACACCAACCCACATTATAGATTAAGATCCTTTAATGTTTGCAACAATAGAATTTAAATTCAAGTAATGATTGAAAACTGGAACAAAGTTAGAATCTTCAGTATATAAGAATAATATTTGCAATGTCCTATAATTAATAGCAAGATACTTGGGTGGTAAGGGCCAAAAATTCGACCGATCTAAATTTTTTTTCACTAATTGGCGTGATTTTGAACTTAATGTTATTTCAATTAAATCGTTTGGTTTCAAAATATAAGATTTAGTCGTTATAGGAGCACCGTTAACCAAAACATGTCCATGTAATATTAATTGGGCAGCACCTTTAAAACTAAGACAAAATTTTGATCTAACTAATACTGTATCTAATCGGCTCTCAAAGAATTGCAGAGTTTGATGTCTAAAGTCATTTATATATTGCTTAGTCTGTATTGATTTAAGAATGTGTTTTTTAAGATACTTTCTTTTTAACCCACCATAAAATAAACTAAACAGTTTCCGATCATATAGATTATTTCTAAATTTTCTTTGAAAAGAATTTCCTCTGCTTGCAAACTTTGAAATAGAAGATTGAAACTGGTCTTTTACTTGAAAACGTCTATAGAATTTTAATTGGTTTTTTGAATATCTTTGAATGTTCTGCCATTTTTGCTTTTTAAATTTAAAAAGTTTTGGACGGTCTTGAATGTTTTTCCGTAACCGCAAAAACTGTTTGTAAAACGGTTTATTTCGCTTGTTTTGTTTCATATTCGATTAAAATTAAACAAAATTTTAGTTATTGAATCTCTTTCTACCTGTTGATTGCTTTAGATTCAAAGGACTTTTCTTCTGAATGTTTGGAATTTTGAAAAGAAAATTTAAACCAATGGAAAATAAATTTTTATTAGTCATTAAGTTTGAATTTTTGGGACTTAATTGCAAGTCGTACGAATAAGTTGACCAAGTTTCTTTTGAAATATCTTCTGTTTTAAAATTGATAATAGGAAGCTTTGCAACAACACATTCTTTATAAATTGCCTCTATTTTTTCGTGCGCAACCACAACTACTAAGTCTGGCTTCTTATCTAATTTAGGTAATAAAGACTTAAATTTGATTATTTTTTGCTTATTAATTTGTTTGGTACCTATCACATTTTTGTTTGATCGGTTTGAAATAAGACCTTGAATATTTAAATCCTGAGGTATAGCTACATGATTTGTAGTTTTATTAATTTTTGACTCTAATTTAGTTGGCACTCCTATAAAAAGAATACGCTTATTTTTAACGTGATACTGAAAAACAATTTGCAATGCTTTTTTCAAATTGAATATGGTCTCATTTAAAGTTGAATCTGTTACAGGATTCATGTTATTATTTTTTATAAATGGTTGGTCATATGTTCTATGTTTCAATAAATGTAATTTTAAGATTTGTTTGAATTCTAACTTTCTTAACTTCATTATTTACTCACTTAAATCTTTTTACCTTTTTTCAATACAATTTTTTCTTGGTTATACAAAATTCCTTTTCCTTTATAAGGCTCTGGAAGTTTACAATTTCGAATTTGGGCAGCCGTGTTCGTTAACAAATCAAATGAACAATTTCCAAATAAAAATAATTTTGTAAATTTTTGGCAAAATGAATTCAAATCGCTTGGAATCTTAAAATAAATTAAGTGACTGTAACCTAATTTCAAATAAATTTGGTTAGGTAACTTTTCATGCGCAAACACCCGATAACCAACTCCGACAAGATTTAATTTGTTATATAATGTATAACTAACTTCAATGATGACTTGTTTTATTTTTGAAACAGTTGTACCTTGAAGTTTTTTAGAACTTTTTAAGCTGCCAGCAGAAATATTTGAAAGAGGTATCTGAGTTACAACTATCAATTGAGAGTCCGGAATCAAAAAAATTTTAACCTTTAACTTAATTGATTTAGTTTGAAGCGGGCCCACAAAAGTTATTATGTTTTTTTTATCACAATATATAATACTGATATTTTTGGGTATCTTAATAGTATATCTTTTTTTTAACTTTTTTAAACTAGACATTTTGTTAAGTCAATATTTTAAGTTCTAAGAAATAATTACTAATGGTTCACCGCCTAATCGATTTTTTTTACACTCATTTATAGATTTTAAACCACGACTTGTTGAAAATATAATGAATGTTTTTGACGAATCTAACTTCCAGATTTGTTTAGAAGAATAATATAAACGTTGACCTGGTTTTGATAAAAATTTCATAGAATTTATAACAGGTATTCCATTTTTAGTATATTTCAAAAAAATTTCTAGTTTCTTGTCATTTTCTCTTGAAACTCTATAACCTGTAATGAAACCTTCATTCCATAACACTTTTAATGACGATTCGCAAATATTTTTTCGTGGTCCTATAACGATACTTTTTTTAGCCATTTGGCCATTTTTAATGCTAGTAAGCATATTCCATAAATAGCTTTTCATCTATATATTAGTATATCTTATACTTCTTGTATAAATTTAAATTTAATGTTCGAAGGCAGACTCGAACTGCCGACACAAGGATTTTCAGTCCTTTGCTCTACCTACTGAGCTATTCGAACAATATAACATAAACCAGAGTTACGAACTAATGTAACGCTTCACTATCATTTAAATAGATAGCGGTTAATGTTATAAACACATATGCTTGAATTAATGCGACCGCAAGCTCTAGACCAGTTAACACTACTAGAACTAACAGTGGGAAAATAAATGCAATTGCTTTTAAATTTTCAACCAATAACATATTCCAAGAAAACCCTACGATTACTTTTAATAAACTATGACCAGCCATTAAATTAATAAACAACCGAACTCCTAAACTAATAGGCTTCGCAATATATGAAATTAATTCAATTGGAACTAAAACTAAAGCTAGGAAAAAACCAGTGTTTGCTGGTAAGAACAAAGAAAAGTATTCCATACCATGTCTTTCAAACCCAATAACATTTAAAGCAACAAAAATTGAAAATGACAAGAAGAATGTTAAAGTAATATGACTTGTAGTAGTAAAACTGTATGGAACCATACCAATCAAATTATTAGACAAAATAAACATAAACAATACCGCCATGAAAGGGAAATATTTTTCACTTCCAGTTGTTATAATATCTGATAAAATCTGACTAACAAGTGCATATAACTTTTCAATTAAATTTTGCCAACCACTTGGGATAACAAAGAAAGAATTAGTAGTAGGCTCTTTAATTAAAAACACTATACTTTGAATTACGAATAATGTCACAAGAGCTGCTAATGTAAAATTTGTAAAAGAAAGGTCTAAACCTGCAATTTGTAAACTGATAAGAGGAGCTATTTTAAATTGATCTAATGGGCTATATACCATATTTTTATTCAACAATTAATGGCTTGATGCTGCTTGTCGGCTGCTGTAGAATGCTTCAGCCATAACAAAGAAGAAAAACACAAACGACGCACCTGAGATGTAAGAACCCCATGATGCAATTTTGTTGAATAAATAGAACGCGTCAGGATAATCTGGAATTCGTCGAGGCATACCTGCAACTCCTAACCAATGCATTGGAAAGAAAGTAATATTTACACCAGTAAAGAATGTCCAGAAGTGGATCTGAGCTAAAATTTCAGAGTATTGTACTCCAGTGATTTTTTCAAACCAGTAGTATAATCCACCAAAAATAGAGAATACTGCTCCCATTGACAACACGTAATGGAAGTGCGCAACCACGTAATAAGTATCGTGTAATGCTACATCTAAACCTGAATTTGCTAATACTACACCAGTAACACCTCCAACAGTAAATAAGAAAATGAAACCTAAAGCAAATAGAATTGGCGCTCTCATTTCAATAGTACTACCCCATAATGTTGCCAACCAGCTGAAAATTTTAATTCCAGTTGGAATAGCAATAATCATAGTCGCAGCAGTGAAATAAGCTCGTGTATCAATATCTAAACCTACAGTATACATGTGGTGAGCCCAAACAATGAATCCTAAAACTCCAATAGAACACATTGCGTAAACCATACCTAAATAACCAAAAATAGGCTTTCGTGAAGCACTCACAACAATGTGACTAATGATTCCGAAACCTGGAAGAATTAAAATGTACACTTCTGGGTGACCGAAGAACCAGAATAAATGTTGGTACAATACTGGATCACCTCCACCAGCAGGATCAAAGAATGTAGTATTGAAATTTCTATCAGTTAATAACATGGTAATAGCACCTGCTAGTACTGGTAAAGATAACAATAATAAAATTGCGGTAATGAAAACAGCCCATACGAATAAAGGTAGTTTGTGGAATGGAAGACTCTCAGTTCTCATATTAACGATTGTACAAATAAAATTAATTGCACCTAAAATAGAAGCCGCTCCTGATAAGTGAAGACTGAAAATTGCTAAATCTACTGCACCACCTGAGTGAGCAATAATTCCTGAAAGAGGTGGGTAAACTGTCCATCCAGTACCTACTCCTGCTTCACACAGCACTGACTCAATTAATAATAAAAGAGATGGTGGTAATAACCAAAAACTAATATTATTCATTCTTGGAAAAGCCATATCAGGCGCACCAATCATTAATGGAACAAACCAGTTACCGAAACCACCAATTAGAATTGGCATAACCATGAAAAAAATCATAACAAATGCGTGACCTGTTACAATCACATTATAGAAATGATGATTATATTCTAGGAAACTTCCATTTGGTTGAGCTAAAGTAAGTCTTATATAAAGAGATAAAGCGGTACCTGCTACACCAGCAATACCACCAAAAATGATATAAAGAGTTCCAATATCTTTATGGTTAGTTGAAAAAAACCATCGAAAAATAAAACTAGTTACTTTTTCTAGTGTTGTTTGATTTGTATTAATAGCACCCATATTATTGATTTAATAAGATAAGTTATATATTTATTTATACTCAAGTAATTTTTATTTAAAACCGAGTAGTTTAATGAGAAGATTATTATATTCTTACTCCATTTATTTGAAAAGATCAATCAAAGATTGAGTAAACAGTTATTTTTACCTTTCACCCTATTAATTATATTTTATATTCTTACCATTTCTATTTTTATTTTTACTTTTAGTTCCAGTCCCCTCCTATTATAGTTCTAAAAATTTGGTAACACTAAAAAAATAACACAAATTTGTAAATTATTGCAGTAAAAACTCTTTAAAAACCCAAAAAAATTGTAAAGTATGTTTAGAGTTCGTTTAAAAGTTTAGAAAGACTAAAATCTATCACCACAATTTAGACTAAAAACAATAAAAAATGTTGTAGAAAACTACTAAAGTTGTTCTTAATTACAATCTACGTCTTTTTAAGTTGCGGGTTTTACGGGCTCTTTTGGGTGCGTCCAATTCACTCCCTGAATGGTCGAACCGTTTAAAGATTGCTAAAAACAACGTCATAGATTGCTAAT
>Ga0209932_1000042_pt1 | contig 36087 bp, 39 predicted proteins | sample SalPon2_B_H2O_MG_2_FD_185728 | JGI IMG/M metagenome (GOLD analysis project Ga0209932, IMG submission 185728) | Salt pond water microbial communities from South San Francisco under conditions of wetland restoration - Salt Pond MetaG SF2_B_H2O_MG... ...
GAAATTAAAAAATATCCTAACTTTGTATGTTCTGTATTGTCTAACTCTTTTATTCGTAAAAGATATCCACACATATTAGAAGACAAGGATATATTGTATGTTGAACATAATATATTAGACTGGTACGAGAACGAAGTAAAGAAACTAGGTAACTTTGACTTTGTACCTGAAAATGATAATAACAATTATAATGTAGTTGTAAAAACACCTAATTATTATGCGTTTAATCACAAGTATCCTGAAATTATGAAAAAATTAGATCATAAGAATACAATGTGGAAAGCATTTAATGGCAGATCAAAAGAATTTACAGATGTTATACAGGCACCTGAAATAGATAGGAAGATGTGTGCTGCTTTTCCTATGGTACCTGTTATTGATTTTGAAAAGAAAGTTATAATACATTGTAGTAAAAAATTTGCAAATAATACTGAACTATCCAGAATGTTTGAGATGACAAAAGAAAATGTAGATAAGATGATGAATTTTCAATTATTTAAATACGAAAGTTATTGTAAGACTTGTACTGAATGGGTACAACCTAAAGGTCATTTTCCTATGAGAAAATATGCGAAGTTGTTAAATGACTAAAATATTTTCAGTAGCATTAAACTTACACGATCACAATACATATGATGGTGTGTGGCATAATCAAAGAGAAAGACATACTAGATTTAAACATAATTTACCTTATCACGCTGAGGCGTATGCTCATCAATCAGATATATTAAACCCAGCAGATTATCGTTTAAATGAGGAATTTGTAAAAGAATATTTTAAAAAAAGAGATGATGTATTAGCATTTACTTACACTTATGGTGGTATTAGAATGTGTAAAGATATTATACCTAAAGATGTATTTAATTATGTACCAAAAAAACTATGGGATCATTATTATAAAGACAATTTTTATTATATAGACCATCATCAATCTCACGCTACTTACGCCTTTCTTAATTCAGGTTTTAAACAATCTGATATACTAGCAATTGATGGTATAGGTTCAAAGTATAGATGTGTATTCTTTAATAAAGACCAAAACTTAATAGACTTGTCGGATAAACTACCTATTGGTTGGTTATGGAATCATATGTCTAACTTGACAGGATTTGGCACATTAGGTGCAAGTAAACTTATGGGCAAAGTAGGATATGGTCAATATAGACAATATTACTATGATGTATTTGAAACAATATTAGATGGACCTATTACTGAAAAGAAACAAAAACATTTTAATCATATTGATTTATCTAGTGTAGAAGACTTGGCATTTACATTACAAAAATTTACAATAGACAAGATAAAACAATTTGTTTATCCTTTAAAATCTTGTGATAATTTATGTATTGCAGGAGGTGTTGCTTACAACGGATATATGAATGAAGAATTTACTAAACACTATAATAATGTATTTGTACCACCAGCAATAGGTGATGAAGGTCAAGCATTAGGAACATATCAACACGCTGACTATGTATTGAATAACAATATACATATAACAGAAACATTTGCTGGTAAAGAATATGATTATACAGGAGATGAAAGAGTTAACTACAAAGAAGTATCACAAGCAATTGCCGATGGCAAGACAGTAGGTTGGTTTCAAGGTAAATCAGAAAGTGGTAATCGTGCATTAGGTAATAGAAGTATATTAGCAGACCCTCGTAATTCTGATATAAAAGATATTATTAATCATACTATAAAAATGAGAGAAGACTTTAGACCATTTGCACCTGTTGTATTAGAAGAACACTATAAAGAATACTTTGATACAAATAGTCATAGTCCTTATATGAGTAGAATATGTAAAGTTAAATCTGATAAGGTACCTGGCATAACGCATATAGATAATACAGCAAGAATACAAACTGTCAATCAAAAACAAAATGGTAAGTTATATAATTTAATTAATGAGTTTTATAAGATTACAGGTATACCTATGTTATTAAATACAAGTTTTAATTCTCAGGAACCTATTGTAGAAACACCTGAACAAGCAATAAGAACATTTAAAAAAACAGCATTAGATATATTAGTCATTAACGATTGGATAATTAGAAAATGAATTACTTTGATACATTAGAAAAGAAAAGAAATCACGTTAAAACTTATAGTGAAAAAATACCTCCTAAAAAGTTAATAGAACAGGCATTATGGAAAGCGTGGAAAACATCTCCTTCAAAAAATAATGCAATGGCATATGAGGTACTTGTATGGGGTCCAGATAAAGAATTAGAAAAGGCAGCTATTCATAGTTTAGTTGTAAAAAATCACAAACACGCTGAAGATAGGGCTGTTGAAAAAAAGTTAATGAATAAAACTCAAGAAGGTGTTCCTAATCCATATTATGAACATATAAAATTAAATCCATATTTAATTACAATACATAGTAGAATAGCATACCCGAATCGTTTTTATAAAGAACAAGTTGAACAAGGACATTTTTACGACCAATCACATAATCCTGAAGATATAATAGATTCAGTAGCAGTTGAAGTAGGTTTGTTTGTAGGTAATTTAGGATATTATTTACTAGAAGAAGGATTAGATATATCTTACAACTCTTGTTTTAAAAGAGAAGTTAAAGATTGGCATAATGTAGGATTACATATGGTTGAACAAAGACCTATAACAATGTTAAGTTGTGGTTATGCTGAAAGATATAGAAGACAAGATTTGATAGATAGAAAAAAAGAAAGTTGGGATTTAAAACCAGAAATAAATGAGATAGTAAAATGGATATAAAATTATTACAAACGATATTGGATAACTTAATCTCTCCTTCAATGAGGGATGCTGTTAATAATCCTAGTGATGAAAGAGGAACTAATAGAGTTTCGGAAGAACAAGATTTATTAGATTCATTTAGTCCTATGCAATTTAAATCTAAACTTAAATTAGTAGAACACATAGATAAATTAAATATTCTAACAAAAGATTCTGAAATAGTAATATTTGGTTGTTGGTATGGTAGTATTTTAATACCAGCATTTTATAATAAAGTTAAAAAGATTACTGCTATTGATATGGACCCTAAAGTTATTAGTATTGCAAAATATAAATTGTTTAAAGATTTAGATGTTGATTTTATAACTGGTGATGTATTTGAAAAGTATAGAGACCAGTACACAAGTTGCGATTTGTTTATCAATACTTCTTGCGAACATATGAAATCTATGAAACAATGGGGACCAGCACCAACTTATAAAAATCCTTGGTGGGATAGAGTATCACCAGCTTATTTCGCCTTTCAATCTAATAATATGTATGATATAGAAGGACATATCAATTGTGTATCATCAATAGAGGAATTTAAATATCAAATGCCAGATAAAGCAGAAATATTAGTTGAAGATAAAATTGTTGATGATAGAGGAACTAGATTTATGTTAATAGGTAAATTATGAAAGTAATTTATAGCGTTTATGTTGATGTGCCGTCTAAAGAACATTATGGTCAATCTAAACAAAGAAATGATACAACAGAAAAGGCAAATATAACGGTTAATGCTTTTAAAAAACATTATACAAAATTAGTTGAATCTAAACGCAAATATGCAAATGATATAGGTGCAACTTTTATGATGTTTGGATACGATCTTCGTTATCAAAGTTTTGAACAGAAATTACTTAAAGTTTGTCCAGACCTAACAGGATATGAAGTTGTAAATTTTTATAAGATACATTTACTTGAAGAGCTATCAAAAGACTATAACGAAATATTATATTTAGATTTTGACGCAGTACCTTTGACTAACGAATCTTTTTTTGATCGTTGGGATTTAACAAAAGGCATATGTGTTTATAATAACAATGCTCAAATTGTAAAAGATAAAGAAGTAAAACATAGTATTAGAAGTCCATCAGCAAAGTATTTTAATTGTCAAGCAATGTTAATAGATAAAGGACTAGGTGCTAAAAATGATGTTATTAATACTGGTATCATAGGTGCTTGTAGAGATGATATACTTAAATTAGATTTCTTTGGTGGGTTTAAAGATACAATAGATTTGATGACAAGATTAAGAAGTGATACAAGTTTATATCCTCAAAACATTGTTGATATGTTTAGATATGATAATGAAACAATTTTTTCATACAAGAGAGAGATTAATCAAGTTAATATACAATGGTTAGATGACAAGTGGCACTATTTTTTAGATACTCAAAACTTTATACCAAAAGAAATAAAGATAGTACATTGTGTTTGTAAAGACTTTGATTTAGTTTGGAGAAGATATGCTTAAGATATGTACCGTATATCATAAAGGTTTTTATACACCAGATTATGTATCAAAGTTATATAGAAGTTTAAAAAGAAACTCATCTATACCTTTTGAGTTTGTTTGTATAAGTGATACAGATGTTGAGGCAGATGTTGTATTGCCTTATAATCACTACGACAAGATTAAAAAACATTGGCATAAATTAAAATATTTTAGTCCTAATTTTGCTTATCAAAAACCTGGAGATGACATTATAGTTATGGATATTGACCAGGTGATTACGGGCAATGTAGATGACCTTTTAGGTCATCCTGTACAAGATAATGAATTAGTAACTTATGGAATATGGTGGGAATCAAAGTTAAAAACAAATGGTGGTTTTTATAAGTTTAAATCTGGTAGTTTAAAGTATATATGGGACGACTTTGCTAAAAATCCTGACTATTGGCAATTACATTATTATAATATAGGTGATGTACATAATAAATATTACGGAGAACAAAACTATGTTAATTGGAAGATACAGGAATATAAATCTAAATTAAGTAAAACTCCTGAAGAATGGATAGGTAAGTTTTCAACAGATTATACAGAAAATCTACAATTAAATAAAATGTATTGTAATAAATTTAAAACAGAATATATGATAATGGATAGTGTAAATAAAAATATTAAAGTTGTTCATTTTACAGGTCCAGGTAAGACTATACACGAACATAATCAATCTTTTATAAAGGAGTATTGGAAGTAATGAAAGACAAATGGAGTAATGCTTGGAAAGATATTGTATCTTTAGGTGAAAATACCGAAATGGGTATTAAAAATATGTTTTATGATTGGAGCGATGAAATGGATGTTATTCGCAAACTTCAAAAATGTCAAAGAGTTTGGGATCATTCTAAAAGAGTACACGAAGAAGTTATAGATTATCTTTTATGGACTGCCCAAAATGCACCTTCAAAACAACACGAAGGATATTATGATATATACTGGACTGCTGATAGAAAAGTATTAGACGAGTTATCAAAATATACTTGGGGATGTACTCATATTCGTAAACCACCTTCTACTTGGCAAAACTCACAAATGAATGCTAATCTTTATATTTTATTTGTGGCAAAAGAACCAGATACAAAATTAAATTGCAATGCAGATGGAACCTTAAAAGAAAATTATACAGCTGCTCGTTGGGAAAATGCTTATGTAAGTATTGGCATAGCCCTTGGTTTAACTATGAGAGCGGCTGCAAAAATAGGACTTGCTACTGGTTGCAATAAAAGTCATAATGATATGAACGGTGATGATTTTTGGGAAAAGAAATTAGGTATATTAGATGAAGTTATTAAAGGTGAAAAGAAAATAACATACGGTATTGGCATTGGATTTCCTAAAGAAGGAGTTGAACGCTATGAATCAGATCAAACAGAATTAGCAATCGGCGCTGGCAATGGTAGTAATTTAACAACTGAAAATTTAGATAAACATCCTAGAACAGGTAAACCTTTTAGAAAAATTAAGATAGTTGATATTACAAAACACGCAGGCGAAAAGGTGCAATGTCCTAATGGTGATTGGCACGATATACCAGAGAAAGCAGATATTAAAATTAATACTATAAGAAAAAGAAATATAGAAATTAAAGAAATAAAATGAGAATAATATGTTGTAAATTTGGTAACAAGTTTACTGATTGGCACATTAAAAATTTGAAACATATGATAGACACTTATTCAGGTCTAAAGTATGATAGTTTTGAAATAATAGATACTGATTTATATGGCAATTGGTATAATAAATTTCAAATGTATGATAAGTTTAGAGATGGAGAAAACTTATACTTTGATTTAGATGTGATTATCTATGATAAATTACCTAACTTAATTAGAAAAGATTTTACATTATTAGATGATACTTGGTGGAGAGAACCTGCTCATACACCATTAAACTCTTCCGTTGTATCGTGGACAGGAGATGTATCTCACATATGGAAAAAGTTTAAATCAAATGACAAAGAATACCTAAAGAAATATTATAAAGGTAGTGATGAATTTTACTATAAGGAAATAGATTATAAAACTTACGATAAAGTTTGTCCTAAATTTAATGCAGAATCATCAGATAAAAATTATAGTATGTGTACACTAGGTCAATTACATCACATAATGGAAGAAGGTTGGACTGGTTGGTGGACGCCTTATTTTATACCTTATAAATAGATATATGTCATACATAGCAAAATGGATAGTAAAAAATACTAAAAAAGATAATAATTTTAATACCATATCACATTTTTTTGATGAAGTAGAAAATGATGAGTCAATAATGGAACAACATATTTTTCTTAGCCACAAATATGCAATGGATAAAGGTGGATATATAGCATTTGATAAAAAATCAATTTTATATTGGATGGAGTTTAAAGATGAAGATACTTATAAAGAATATATTAATGAATTTAAAAAGTTACCTGCTATAGATATTGATTTAGAATACACTAAAGTTTCTGAAATAGATTTTACAAAATATTTGAGCAAACTTGGAGATAGAAAAGTATTATAAGTTAAAATTATGAATGATGATGATAAGGCGTTATTGCGTCTAAACACAATGTCTGATTGGATAGAATTTCCAAGTTTTAAAAAAGATAAATTGTTAGAAGAATTAAAACCTTTTGAGAAAGATTGGAAAAGATATAATTATAATACAAAGAAACCAAACAATCGCTGGGGATTAAGTGTAACTAGTATTGATGGTGGTCTTCACGGCATCCCTGATTTATCAAGTTTAAGAGATTGGGAATCACAAACTGGTCAATTAATACACAACCACGAAATAAATGTTCCAACAGATGTTTGGAAACAATGTCCAACACTACAAACAATTTTAGAACCTTGGAAGAAATGGTTAGGTCGTTGTCATTTTTTAAGAATGGATAGAGGTAGTTATTTTCCAGAACACTTTGATATTAATAAAGAAGATTATAGTTATGATGAAGTTAGATTTATAGGATTTGTTAAATGTAATGAATATGACTTTAAATGGATTTATGATGATAAAGTTATAAAAGGAAATAGTGGTTCTCTTTGGTATTTTAATGGCAATAAAAGACATAGTGTTTTTTCATTTTCAGATGGAATAGTTTTATTAGTTATGTGTTTAAAATTTGATAAAGAGTTGTTTCAAAAAATGTTGGAATATGGCAGGGTAAAATAATGCTTTCTTTATTATGGTGTTTGATTGGAATATTAACAGGTGTTATCTTCGGAATTATACCTGGTGGAGGACCTTTTTTAGCAATCGCAACATTATATCCTTTACTACTTATTTTAGACCCTTTTAATATATTACTATTTTATATTTCAATCCTTATTACAACAAATTATACCAATTCAGTAACAGGTATTCTTTATGGAATACCAGGTGACGCTGCCGCTGTAACTACTGCTAGACACGGACATAATTTATTCTTAAAAGGAGAAGGACATCTTGCAGTAAGTACCAATGCTATTTCAAGTACAATAGGTTCTATTTTTGCAATATGTTTATTTTTATTGTTTCTTCCTAGTATCTATGACATATTTAAATTTTATAATAGTACAATACAACTTTTTATTATAATATTAGCAATTTTATTATTAACTCTACTATCAAAACAAAAGATGTGGAAAACAATACCTCTTTTTATATTTGGTGGAGTATTAGCAAAGATAGGATTTGATAATATTTCATTTAAAACTTGGGGAACATTTGGTATAGATTATTTGACTTTAGGTATTCCTTTTAGTGCTGTGATGATTGGATTATATATCATACCTGAATTATTGAAATTTAGAGATATTAAAATTACTAAACAAAAATCAATTAATAAATTTGGTATAGCAAAGAGTACATTACCTTCAACAGGTATAGGTAGTTTTGTTGGATTTTGGTGTGGTCTTATTCCAGGAGTAACTAATATTTTAGGAAGTTATTTAAGTGCTAATTTAGTTAAGACAGATATAAAGAAAATATCAGCAGCAGAATCAGCAAACAATAGTGGTGCGTTAAGTTCTTTATTGCCTTTAATTATACTTGGCATACCGATTGTAGGTAGTGAGGTATTAATTTATTATTTAATTGTAACTAAAGGTTTTAATTTTGGTGTAGAAACAATGTCTTATTTTACTAATATATTTTATTACATACCTATTATATTAATAATATGTTTAATATTATCTTGGACTTGTTTTAACTTATTAGGTAAATTAGCAAATCTATATAAGAAACATAAAAATACAATTACATATGCTATTGTATTATTCATTTCTATAATGAGTATTTACATTTATCCAGTAAGAGAGTGGATGATAATAACATTATTTGTATTAGGTACAATAGGTTATTATTTAAAAAGAGTAGATACTTTTCCGATACTATATGGATTTTTCTTAACAGATTTGTTTTGGGATAATTTAATGAGAGTAATAGTAATACACGGATGAAGTATTGTAAAAAATATAATTTTTCTTGGCCAAAAAATCAAATTGTCAGGTCTTGTTTAGAGGCAAAATATCATAGAGGTGTTGACCGTCATAACATACAATGGCCAGTAGATGAAGCACCAGTACCTACAACTTCTTGGAGTGAGGCATTAAGTAATATCACACAATCTCCAATTAGTAGTATGAAATTTTCCAAAGTACATTGGGGTGGTTTACCTATTCATAGAGACCATAGTAAATTATGTTCATTAAACTTTCCACTTGTAGGTGATTTTAACAATAGCTCAATTATATTTGTTGACGATTTTAATGATCCTATTGAAGAATTTAGTGGCGAAGAAGTTTACTTAATAAACACCAGACAACTTCACGGTGTTAAAAATAAAACAGATATAGATAGAATTACACTTACAATAGGATTTGATAGACCATTTGACACTATTAAAGGAAAACTAAATGAAAAATTTAATACTAGGATATAATAGAGGAAAAAACAAATGGCAATGTCTTCAAAGAGCATTGAAAAATTGTGATGTATTTATTGAAGACTTTGATAAGATCAAAGGACCCTATGATAGAATTTATACGGTTGCAGAAAGTCTATTACCTTTACAAGTAAAATTAGAGAAAAAATGGGGAATAAAAAATTTATCAGAAAAAGCAGCAGATATTTTATCTGATAAGAAAAAGTTTGATGATTTTTGTATTAATATAGGTCTTCAAAGTTTAATACCACATAATATTATTCCTACAAATCCAGATCATTTAGATTATTGGAAAGATAAACCTTTTATAGTAAAACCTGTTGTTGGTTCAGGCAGTAAACCTGGGGGTTTAAATTATATTTCTTTTAAAAATAAGAAAGAGTTTTTATCATATTGTTTAAATAATAAAGTATCTGATTTTTTTACTAATAATGAAAAGGGTTGGGAAGACCCAGCATTTAATAATCGTATTAATCGTTATATAGTGCAAGATCAACTTCCTACTAAATCTGAAATTTGGGGTCCATATTATTATGTAAATGATAGTGGAGTTATAAAAGATTTATTATGGGTAAAAGGTGAGGTTTGGTATAATCAAATAGACAAATATAGATATGAAACTAAATTATCTCAATGGATGAGTTTTGATGAGAAAGATGTACCAGATGATATTAAATTATATGCTGATCGTTTTTACAATAAAGTAATTAATAATCTACAATTAAAAAATATGTTTTTTTCTGGACCTGATTTTTACAAGTGGGATAATAATATTAAGATGATAGATTGTAATCCAAGAATAGGTCAAGGTTTACAACAAATGGATGATGTACATAACAATACAATAGTTTCAAAAATTTTAAATAATGAACCGTACTCTTTTAACAAACAAATCTTATGGAAAATTTCTAAATTAAAACCAGGTAAGATAAAATCTGTAAAAGATATATCTCACTTAAAAAAATATTGGGTTAAAACTAATAATGATAGATTAAAACGTGGAGAAACTATATTAGAATATACTCATATAACTTCAGAAAGAGTTCCTAGAATTTCTTTTTTAATAACTGGCACTAACGAATCCGATATGTTAAAAACATATCAGACCGTTAATGACCAACTTCAAAATTGTATTGAATATTATTAATTAGTGTTTAGTACAATAGCAGAGTTCACTTTATTAACTAGTGAATCTTTATTACCATTATCTAAAACATAAGTAGCCGATCCTGCAAATGCAGTTTGCCACGCTTCAGTAGTTATTAAATCTTTAACAACTTTTCTGAAATTTTCAACTGTTCCATTTTCAGCATTAACTGATAATAGTACATCAACAAAAGCAAAATCTAAATCACCATTAGCACTAAAAGCAATACAATTGCCGTCTGCTTCTACTTTAGATTGTTTAGTTTGAATTGTAAAAATTGTATCAGCGTCTTTGCCTAGATAACCTCTAACTGTATCTCCACTTCCACCGTATGGTACGATTTCAAATGTAGTGTTATTTGATTTACCTAAATTTTCAATAAACTTACTAACAGCAGGAGATTCTCCCCAGGTTGCAACTTTAATAGTCTTACCACTCATATCAGATAATGAATTAAAAGTACGACTACAAAGTATAGTTTCGTATGCTGTAACAGCAACGATTGTACTTGCGTCTATTGTTACCGATGGCAATGATTCATCACCAGGCCATTCTGTACTCCACATAGTCAAAACATTACCTTTATCAAAGTGTGTTTCTGCTATAATGGGATTGTTTGCTTGTATAAATTTATGATTGTTTAGTTTATCTCCAATCATAGTTAAAATTTGATGAAATGCACCAGAATCACTTCCTGCATTTACTATTGTTGCTGATCCACCAGCGATTGCTGTATGAGACCATAATAACATCATAATTGTGATTATATATTTTTTCATAATTTCCTCTTTAATTAATTAATTATATTAAATATAACATAATTTGACAAAAAAGTCAATGCTGATTTATGTTATATCTCTTATTTATTTCGTATAAATATACCTATATATTATAACAAAGGAGTATATAATGGCTTTAACAATAGACGGTAAAACATATGACGAGTCATCTTTTAGCATTGAATTACGAAATAAAATCGTTGCTAGACAAGAAATTGAGGCGTCAAAAGTAAGACACAATGTTGAGTTGGAAAAAATTCAAGTTTTAACAGAATTTTATAACAAGAAAATTTTAGAATTAATGGAAAAAGAGAAAGTTCAACCAATAGAAGATACGAATGGCAGCAATAGCTAATTTAATAATAGATCAAGGCGCTAATTTCAGTTCAGATGTAACTGTAAAAGACGCAAACGGAAACGCATTTAATTTGACTGGTTACACAACTGAAGCCAAAATGGCAAAAGGTTATGCGTCAACAAGAACAAGAACATCTATGACTTCAACGATTGCCACGGACGCTACTTCAGGAGTAGTTGCCTTAGCAATGACAGCGGCTCAGACCGCAGCTTTAGACGCAGAAAGATATGTTTATGATGTAGAGATTACACAAACTTCTACTGGTACAGTTACTAGAGTAATTGAGGGTTTAATTACTGTAAGACCCAACGTAACTACATAATAAAAGTATTATAAATATAACAAAAGAGAGAGGTTTATGGCAAGTATTACAGCAAAGATTAATGCTTCTACTGGAAGCGGACCCAAAAAAGTTTCAGTAACCCTGCCTTCAGGTACTTCACTTCAAAACAGTTCTCTTTCATTAAAATTATTAGGTGATGTTGACGTAAGTTCTTTAAATGATGGTGCATTATTGCAATACAGAGCTAGTGATGGTAAGTTCGTAAGTAGAAACGAAATTGTTACTACTACTGGAACTTTAACATTTAACGGCGGAACATTTTAGAGAGTAAATATGGCAACAGTAATACAGATAAAAAGAAGTTCATCTACTTCAGCACCAGCAACACTTAAACTTGGTGAATTAGCATATACTTATGGAACAGGTACACAAGGCAATCTTGGAGATAGAATTTTTATTGGTGAAGGTGGCGTTGACGGTAACGGTGACGCAAATAATGTATCAGTAATCGGAGGTCAGTATTTTACAGATATGTTAGACCACGTACAAGGTACTCTAACAGGTAATTCAGCACTTACAGCAGACGCTAACTTAGCAATAGACACAATCAATATAGGTAACTCACTAACAACAGGTGGTGAAATTAGATTTAACGAAGGTACTAATAACGGTAGTAACTTTATAGGAATTAAATCTCCTAATGCAGTAACAAGTTCTCAAACTTTTGTTTTACCTGATGGTGATGGTACTGCTGGTCAGTTCTTAAAAACAGACGGTTCAGGTAATTTAGATTTTGATACTGTTAATCAATTTATTAATTTAGCAGGTGATACAGGTACAGACCAATACAATACTTCAGAAACTTTAAATTTTTTAGGTACAGGTGGTATGACACAAACGGTTACAGACAATACTGTAACTGTAACTGCTACAGCATTAACAAATTCTAACTTATCTGGTTCTGCTGGAATTACAAATGCTAATATAGCAAATCCTCAAACAACATTAGGTACTTCAGTTTTAACTTTAGGTGCAACTGAAACTGACCTTGCAGGATTAACTTCTTTAGTTGTAGATGATATTACAATCAACGGTCAAACAATTACTACAACAGCAGGTAATAAAGATATTGATTTAACACCTCACGGTACTGGTACAGTAATTGTACCATCAGGTTATGAAGATAGAGCAGGTTTTGGAGATAATTCACTTGCAAATAAAACTTACGTTGACCAAGTTGCACAAGGTTTAGATACTAAACCATCTTGTAAACTTGCAACAACAGGTAACTTAACAGCAACTTATTCAAATGGTACTGCTGGTGTAGGTGCAACTTTAACATCAACATCAAACGGAACATTAACATTAGATACTCTCGCAACAAATTTAAGTGATAGAATTTTAGTTAAAGATCAAACAGATGCTACTCAAAACGGTATCTACACTTTAACATCACTTGGTGATGTTTCAAATCCTTGGGTACTAACAAGAGCAACTCCGGAAGATCAACCATCAGAATTATCAGGTGGTGCTTTCGTATTTGTTGAAGAAGGTGCTGTTAACGCTAATAACGGTTACACATTTACACACACAGGCGCTCCAACATTTGGAACAACTGATTTAGATGTAGCACAATTTTCTGGTGCAGGTCAAATAACTGCAGGTGCAGCTTTAAGTAAAAGTGGAAATACTTTAGATGTAGAAGTTGACGATTCTTCAATAGAAGTAAATTCAGACGCATTAAGAGTTAAGGCATTAGGTGTTGTTAATTCTATGATTGCAAACAACACAATAACAACTAGTAAATTGGCAAATCCATTTATTACTTTAACAGATGAATCTTCAACAACAGGTAGAGTTTATTTAGAACAAAATTTAGAGTTTTTAGCAGGAGAAGGTATTAACACAATCGTTGATAATAATACTATCAAGGTTGAAGGTGAGGATGCCTCTACTTCTAATAAAGGTGTTGCTTCATTTACCTCAGACAATTTTCAAGTAACTTCAGGTGAAGTTGAAATTGTAACTGTTGATGGAGGAAACTTTTAGTGGCAACAGTAATTAAACCAAAAAGATCCGAAACACCGAGTCAAATTCCAGGTGCTGCTGCTTTAGAAGTACACGAATTGGCAATGAATGTTACCGATGGTAAGTTATATACTAAAACATCTGGTGGTGTTGTAAAAGAAGTTGGTGGTGCTGGTGCTGTAACTTTACAGGCAGTTACAAATGCAGGTGCCGTAACTAGTAATGATATTACATTAAACGGTGCAAATTTAGTTTTTGAAGGCTATCAGGAGAACGCATACGAAACAACTATAACGGTTGCAGAACCTACAGGAGATAGAACAATAACTTTTCCAGACGCAGATGGTGATGTAGCAATGGATGGCGATGCTTTAGCATACGCTATAGTATTTGGAGGATAATTAAGTGGCAAGTACATTTAAAAATGCAGGAATAACAGTTCCAGTTGTGGATACATCCGCTGGTAATTTATTTACCGCTGGTGCAAGTGCAACCGCTGTAATTCACGCATTATATATTTCAAATAAAAGTACAAGTGCTAGTGCTACTGTAAATGTAAAAGTTACAACCGATGGTGGTTCTACTTTTTATCATATAGGTAAAAGTTTAGAGGTTCCGCCAAACAATACATTGACTTTAGACAAACCAGTTAATTTAGAGGCTAACGATATTGTTAGAGTAGTTGCTGACGCAAATCCTGATTCGTCTTCAGTAGATGTTGAGGCATACGCAAGTATCCTTGAATTAACATAATAATATAAATATAGAAAAATGCCATATCTAGTAGATCACACACCATCAGCTTCAGTAAAACAGAAATCTTTTAACGGAATTAGACGAACAAAAGAGGGTATGTTATACTTAACTTCAATAAACCCTAACAAGGGTAATGAAACTATTGAAGTATCAAAATTTTATGAAGATGGTAAGTCTGATTTTGTTGGAAGAGGAGAAACAGATTATGTAGATGAAAGACTAGAGATGTTTGATGTCAACTATTTTACTTCAGACGGTACGGCATTTGAATTTACAATAGGAACACCTGTGTTAAATGAGTCAAGGATTGCAGTATTTTTAGACGGTGTTCAACAAGTACCATTTTCTGACTTTACTTTAGTCAATAATACAGTAGTTACATTTACACTAATACCAAAGACTGGATTAAGTATTGTAGTAGGACAAGTTAAAAAAAGATACTTCAATAATGATAGTGATAGATTTCAACAAATTAATTTTTCAGTAAATCCTACCACTACTTTTCTTATAAATAATACTAGTGGAGATTTAGTAAAACGATCAAACGCAGGAGTAACAAGAAACGCTGAAGGTTCAGACGATTTTGATACTTTTGAAGACACAACGGCAAGTTCATCAACTACTACTTACCAAAGTGCAGTATAGAAATAAGTAATTAGGGAAACAAATGGCAGATTTTAAACTAGGTAGACTTAAATTTAAATGGAGAGGTGATTGGACAACCAGCACTGGTTATATAATTGACGATATAGTTAAATACGGTGGTAATTCGTATGTTTGTATAGCAAATCATACATCACCAAACAACGAAAATATTTTTTACACATCTCCTGCAACTTACACAACAAACTGGCAACTACACGGTGAATCATTTTACTTTAAAGGTGCCTATGCAGACGCAACTTGGTACAAATTAAACGACCTAGTATCTTATGGTGGTAAACAATACCGAGTTACAACTGCTCATACATCTTCAAGTGCAGTTTTAAACCAATCAAACTTTGAACAATATTCAGACGGTATCACTTTTAGAGGTGATTACGCTGATTCAACTCAATACAGATTAAACGACCTAGTTAAGTATGGGGGAAGAACATACAGAGTCACTACTGAACACACATCAGCTTCTGGTGGTGATATTAATATAGATTTAGCAAACTTTTCACTTTATAGTGAAGGTTTAGCATTTAGAGGCGATTGGGCTGCAACAACTTATTACAGATTAGATGATATTGTAAAATTTGGTTCTTACCAATACAGATGTACAACTGCTCACACTTCAGGTGCAACAACAGATGATTTCGCTCAGGCAAACTTTTCTATTTATTCTGAAGGATTACAATTTGAAGATTCATACAACGCAGGTACGGTTTACTCAAAAGGTGATGTCGTAACTCACGGTGGATATTCTTATGTGTATATTAATGATGAAGAAGCTGCAGGACAAACTCCTGCTGACAATTCATATTGGGATGTAGTAACAACTGGATTTAATGCCGAAGGTGTATATGCTCACGGAACAACATACAAAACTGGTGATACAATTCAGTATGGTGGTAATTCTTACGTATGTATTTTAGACGCAACTAATCAAAGACCTTCTAATACAGACGGAACTGTAAATTCAACTTATTGGAAACAAGTAGTTGGTGGATTTAATTGGAGAGGTACTTATGACGCTTCTACAGCATACAATATAGGTGATGTAGTTAGATATTCTTCAAATTCATACATACAATTAAAAGATCAACAAACAAATATTACTCCTGGTTCAGACGCAACTGTTTGGACAATTCTTGCTCAAGGAGATACTGCCGCTGTATTAACTACACGAGGAGATTTATTATTTGAAAGTTCAGGTGGTGTATCTAGGTTACCTATTGGTATGCCTGGTTCAGTTTTAACAACTGATGGACTAGATGTAAAATGGAGTGGTATATCAGGTAAAAACGTATTATGGGTTTCTCCAAGTGGTTCAGATGATAACCCAGGTTCAGAATCATTACCTTATAAAACAATTCAATATGCTGCTACAAGAGCAAAAATAAATTCAGTAAGAGAAGTAAATAACGTATCTGGTGGTACTGGTGGTACTGCTAATGTTTACAATGATGTTAAGGCAGTTGCTTATAAAGAAGTTACAGTTGTTTCTGTTCCTACAACTACTCAATTAACAGTAAATATAGGATATTCAACCGATACACATACTTATGTTAGTGGTGGAGAAATTAAAAAATCAGATAACTCAAATTTATCAGTTACAACCGCACCTTACAACCACGTAACAGGTGTAGTTACAATTACAACTTCAGGTGTTCACGGATTATCTATTAATGATACTATAAGATTAAGAGGATTAGATTACACTCTTACAAGTGGTGCAGAAACAACTTTACCTTCTGTTGGTGCTGACACTTTCTTTAGAGTAGATACAACAGGTGTTTCTACGACAGTAGATATTCAAAACGGTACACACGATCATAATGTAGATGATAAACTATACATTGATGGATCACTAATCGGTAATGCAACTGTTCCATTAACAATGGATGTTAAATCTGTTGCTGGAGATATATTAAGAATTAAAAACGGAACATATTCAGAAATTTTACCTTTAAGAATTAGAGCAGGTGTTTCTGTAATGGGAGAAACTTTAAGAAATACAAAAGTAACTCCTGCAACTGGTTCAGGTACACAAATTAAAACAGTTAAAATAATTAACAAACCAAGTTCAGGTGTAACAAACGGAGATTACAAATATATTCACTCTAGTAAAGTTGAAAAATCTTATGTTGTTGCAAGTGTACCAGACTCAACAAATTTTACTGCTAACATTGGTACATCATCTTTAGTACACACATATAAAAGAGGTGGTAAAGTTACAAATGCTGCTTTTGGATCATTTACAATATCAAATGTAGCATATGACAATGTAACAGGTATTGCAACTATAACTACTACTGGTGCTCACGGATTTTCAGTTAGTGATGCTGTAAAAATAACTGGTATGGATTTCAGTACACACGAAGGAACATTAACTCTTCCAAATGTAGGATCAGGTGCAGTATTCAGTTTACATAACGCAGGTGGTACTTGTGTTGAAATTAATACATATCACGGTGGTGCAGGATTTAGTGTTGGTGATATAATCACTTTATCATCAGCAAATATTGGTGGTAGTGGAGATATGACTTTAGAAGTTACTTCTTTAGAAGATAATAATGCTTCTCATATGTTCCTATGTAATGACGCAAACAATATTAGAAACTTTACATTTACAGGTTTAACTGGCACAAAACGTGCTGGTGCTTTATATGAGGTAACTGTAACAAGTGCTAATTCATTTACAGTTCCTACTGCCATAGAAGATTTAGCACACACTTATGTTAGTGGTGGTAATGTTATTGTTGAAGGTGCAGAATCAGTTAATGTTAGTGTTTCTAATTATGATTATGCTCACGCAGCTGGACAAATAACAGTTAACACAAACTCAAATCACGGATTAACAACAGGTGATTTTGTAACTCTAGGAAAAGCAAAATTCAATATTACAGATGTAGGTGAAAGAGTATTACCTAAAGGTGTTATAATGGCTGCAGTAATATCATTAGACCCTAATGGAAATATCAGAACCGCTTCTCCATACATACAAAACTGTACATCAGCAAATACTGGTGCTTGTGGTATGCAGATTGATGGTAACTTACATAAGAAAACATTCCCCAATTCAAACAAATCAATTTTAGGAAATGACTTTACACAAATCAACTCCGACGGTATGGGTATTCATATCTTAGGAAATGGTCGTTGTGAGGCAGTATCAGTTTTCGTTTACTATGCAGAAAAAGCTATTTACGCTGAATCAGGTGGATTTATTAGAGGACTAAACTGTTCACACGCATACGGAGAACAGGCTTGTGTTGCAGAAGGTACGGATGAAGATGAGATACCAGTAAATATTCAAACTAGAGGTTTAATGTTGAAATACAATGCCGCTGCTATCTTAGGTGGTGCAACGGTTTCAGATATTGAAAATATGATTTCAGTACAAGGACAAGGAACTGCTACAATTCAGGGAGCTACTTCAGGTGCAACTGCTACAATATTCAGATTTAATACGTCATTAGCATATTTACATATAGAAAACATAAGTGGTAATTTTCAAAACGGAGAAATTTGTACAATTGAAAAAGAAGATTCTTCTACTTTTCAAATTACTTTAGATGGTAGTTTTGGTTCACCTGCTCAACAAGGTCAAAGAGGACCATTACTTGCAGTTAAATCAGGAACAACAGCTTTAAATGCACAAAATATACTTAAACTTGCTTCAAATGTTAAGATGGCAGGTGATACAAAGTATTACAGAATTGGGTTAGTATCTGAAGAAGATACAACAAACGGAACAGCAGTAATCAGATTAACGGAAGATATAGGAACAAGTAAGGCAAAAGGTGATGGTATATCAACAGATGTATCAAGTGGTTTCTCAAACATTCGTTTAACTGGACACGATTTCTTAAATATCGGTACTGGTGGTTTTGTAACTACAAACTATCCAAATATACCTACTCAACCTGCTGACCAAGATGATGAAATTATTGAAAATGATGGTGGTAGAATTTATTGGGTATCAACTGACCAACAAGGTGACTTTAGAGTTGGTGATCTATTCAAAATTGAACAGGCAACTGGTACTGCTACACTAAATGCAGACGCCTTTAACCTTTCAGGATTAAGTGAATTAAAACTTGGATCTATCGGTGCAGAATTAGGTGCCGCTATTAACGAATTTAGTACAGACGAAACCTTAGGTGGTAATTCAAACAATGCTGTACCTACTGAAAATGCTGTATTAGGATATTTAACAAGAGATAATGCAGGCGTTGGTGCTTGGGTTCCACCAACAGGAACAACAGCTCAAAGACCAGTCGGTGGTCTTTTATACGCAGGTGCTATAAGATACAATACATCTCTAGTTGCTTGGGAAGGTTATAACGGATCAAGTTGGACAGGTTTAGGTGGTGGTACACCATACGTAACTGTTGTTGGAGATGGTTCTACGGTAATTGTTTCTGAAAGTAATCAAAGATTTTTAGTTAATACTGCTGCCGCTGAATGTACAATACAATTACCTGGTTCACCATTAACTGGAGACTCTGTAACATTTTTAGACTTAAACGGAACATTTTCAACAAATAAATTAACAGTTGATAGAAACGGAAACGATATTATGAACCTTGCAGAAAATTTAACTGCCGAAACAGATCACGCAGCCTTTACACTAGTATATACTGGTGCAACTAACGGTTGGAAATTATTAGAGGTTGCTTAATAGGATATAAATAAAGATATGAGTAAATTAACACAATTCACAGTAACAGGAAAAGAAAAAGACGATTTCTATGGTTTTCATATCACAGGAATTACAAATCAAACAGTAAGAAAAGTTATTACTAAATTAACAACTGGTGCTGAAAGAAATGATAGTATCTATGAATATGCTCTTTCAAGTGCTTATGACGCTACTAGTGCTACATTTACAACTACACAATCTTTAGTTAGAAATAATGCTGAAAATTCTACTCAATCAGGTAAGTCAACTTTAAACGGTTTTGAATTTAATAATAACGGAACAAAACTTTATGCTGTTGATAAATTTCACGCAAGAATTATACAATACTCATTATCAACTGGTTATGACGTATCTACATTGACTTACGAAAAAGAAAAAAGTATTTCTACTGAAGGTCAAAGTCCTGTTAATTTAACATTTAATAATGACGGAACAAAAATGTTCGTTATTGAAAATGGAGGATCAAAAGCTGAAGCTTCACCTCAAATTGCTGCTGGTAATATAAATGAATATACTTTATCAAGTGCTTTTGACGTTGCAACAGCAACTTATTCACAAAGATTTTCAGTTGCAACTCAGGATGCAAATATGATTGATTTACATTTTAATACAGTTGCTAGAGGTGCTGTTAACCCTGGAGAATTATTATTTTTAGTTGGAGATGACGGTAACGATATTAATGAATATCTATTGACATCTGCTTATGATATTTCAACTGCTTCGTTTGTTGACGCATATTCAATTGCTACTGAAGATGATAAACCAAGAGGAATTGAGTTTAATGCTGCTGGTACAAAAATTTATATATCAGGTGCAACAGGTAATGATGTTATGGAATATCCATTAGTAACAGAATATGATATTTCAACTACCCAGGCAGTAACTTCAAATCAAAGTTTTAGAACAAATAATATAGATATTAAAGGATTTTCATTTAATTCTGATGGAACAAAAATGTATGTTTTAGGTATTGGTGGAACTTTATGTGTTGATAATGGTGATGATGAAAAACCAATTACACATATAACTAGAACCAGAAATGATATAAAATTATATGAAGGATTTACATATGTTTTTGATGTTTCTGATACTAAGTTATTACAATCTGATTTTAAATTTTCTATTACAAATGGTGGAACAAAATCAGGTGGAGTAGAATATACTACAAATGTAACTACTTCAGGTACAATAGGTGTTGCTGGTGCAACAGTAACTATTGAAATACCAAAGAAAAATGTAAGTTTGTTCCCAGGAAGTGCTGTTGGAGTATTATATTATTATGAAAGTAATTTTAGTGATACAGGTGGAAAAATCTACACACCTGAATGGAAAGGTGAATTACAACTAACTAAAACTGACGGAAAAGACAATATAGAAACTCGTTTTGAAACTAAAGAACAAGAAGACATCTTTAAAAATAGTTTCTTTATGAGGGCTGGTCTGACATTTAGTGTTGATAACGGAGATTTAAAAGTAGAATTAAATTAAAAATTTTTTATAGTTGAGATATAAACGATTATAAATATAAATAGAAATAAGGAAACATAGAATTATGGCAACAATAAATTTAGGAAGAATTAAACCAGTATTCCAAGGGGCTTACAACGCAGGAACTGCTTATGTAGTTGACGACATTGTAACTTTTGATGGTGAATCATTCATCTGTATTTTAGCTTCAACTGGTAATGCTACTTCAAATGCAACTTACTGGTCAAAAATCGCTAAAAAAGGTGATGATGTAACTCAATTAACTACACACGGAGATTTCTTATTTAGAGATGCTACTGGTGTACAAAGACTTGCAGCTGGTTCAAGTGGACAAGTATTAGTAACTAAAGGTGCTTCGGCTGATCCAGTATGGGCAGACGCAACTGCTATCAATTGGGATGTAAAGGATGCTAATTTTACAGCTGTTTCTGGTGGCGCTTATATTGGTAATACAACAAACGGTGCTTTTACAATGACTTTACCTGCTAACCCTAGTAATGACGATTATGTATTAATTGCTGACGGTTTTGGTAAATGGAAAGACGCAAATCTAACGATTGCAAGAAACGGACAAAATATTGCTGGTGAAGCTGCTGATCTAATTGGTGACGCTAAATATGCAAGTTTAAGACTTGTGTACAAAACAACGCCAGATGTAACTTCTTCATTTACAGGATGGGTGTTAACATAATACTATGAAGAAGATTAATAATATAAATAATTTAAAAGAAAATTCAGGAGAAAAATTCAATGGCTAGTTTATCAAATTTATTAGGCGGTGGAACAACTGTTGACCACAGAAAAGAGGGACTTCCATTATTCGGAATATGGGGAGATAACTCTGACCAAAACCATAACGTCAACTATCGTATTTACGACTCAAGTTTTAATAACGTAGGGTCGCCTTGGGCTGCAGTATGTAACTCAACAACTAACTACCGTTTTGGTATGTTATCAGACGCTTCACACTCATATTCTTACAATGACCACGGTACTGACGTATCGCATTGTGATTTAACATCACAAGATTACACGACTTATACTTGTTACTTAAAATCAATGTATCAATGTGACCAATATCCTTGGGCACAATATTACACATCTTCAAAAGATGGTTTTATATCTTGGCACTCATATCATCAAATAACAGCTTCATTTGAATTTACAACTGCTTGGTCTAAATTAAATCACGTCCTACCTGAAGGGATCAGACCAAGAAGATTGTTTACTAATAGAAGACAAACTATGAGAGAATATAATGGTGGACAGGCTGCTGGTAATGGTCAAATAGATTATTACGATTATTCTACACATATGTTAGATGTAACTAATACTTACGCTACAGGTACTGGATATAACGAGAAAAACAAAACGCTTGTTATGGTTCACTCTGCTGGTGAAGGTTCAGATTCTGCTAAAACAATTCACGTTTTCAAATCAACTAAATGTTTAAACAAAGTTGATAGAATTAGTGAGTTTTTTACTAATTTAGAATCAACAGAATACTTTACTGATACTTGGTCAATTAGCAACTGTAGAAATATTTGTGTTGTTCCAGGTAATAACGGTTGGTGTGGTTTTGGATATAAACAAGGTAACGGTATGCAATATGCTGCTTACAATTGTAATAACGGTGCAGGATTAGGAACAACTGGTGCTGCTAGAATTTACATTGGTTTCCAATCTTTTAACGGATCAACTACAACATCTTATAGTGCTGAGAACGGTCCTCAATACTACACTAAATTTAATACAACTTGGGACGGTACTTGGGGAATGATTTATGGTTCTTACTACTACTACGGAGTTGGTATTAACGGTTGGTGTATGAGTTTAGAAAATCCTAGAAAGTTTATAAGTATTAACCAGACTAAATCAAGTCGTGCTAATCCTTATATGGCTTGGGGTAAAACTGGATTCCACGGTGGTTATTCTGATAACACAGATGGTGAATCTTGGAGAACATATTGTTGGTCATTTGATCCTAAAGACTCAGATCATACAGTAGATACTAGAGTTTACTACGGTTCTGATAACTCGGATAATACTAATCCGACAACTAATGGTGCTTCAACATCAACAACAGTTACAAACAAAACAGGTAACTACGGATTAACTGCATCTTACAACTACTTACACGGTGGATTCAATTCTACTGTTTATCCACTAATGTGTCAAATTGATTGGTGGGGTAACTTTGGTTCAGGTGATAGTAGATACGGTGGAAAACACGGCGAATAATATTAACAATAAAAGGAAAATAAACAATGGATTATTACTTTACACTTAACGGCGAACCTTTTACTGGTAATTCTGTAACTGGTGATGACGCAGTTGCAAAAGGTCAGGCTATCTTAAAAACTGGTATTGCTGAGGTTGAGTCTTGGAGATTATCTTTAGACGCAGATGAAAATGTAGTTGTATTTGGTGGAACTAAAAATGAAACCGATGCTCAAACGCAAAAAGAATCTGAAAGAACTGCAAAAGTAGCTGCTGATAGAGCAAAAGCTGACGCTTTACACGCTACTGAATAATTTTAATTAATTATTTACATTGCTGATTTTTATATTATGGCGTATGACATTAAAGAGCTCACAAAAGAGATTCATCAAAATGCTGAACGACAAGAGTTTGTAAAAACTCTAATGAGTGGTACGATTCGTCCTGAATTGTACGCTATCTATTTGTATAATCAATTACAATGTTATTCTGTGCTAGAAAAGTATGGAATGCACAACGATTTGTTTAGACAAACACCTGGTCTACAAAGAGCAGAAAACATACATAGAGATTACAAAAAGTTATGGCCTGATTTATCAAATGCGCCACAAATAACTCCTAGTACAAAACGATATATAGAACACATAGAAACTATACAAGACGATCCTGAAAAACTATACGGACACATTTATGTTAGACATTTAGGTGATCTGTCTGGTGGTCAAATGATTTCTAAAAAAGTACCTGTAAAAAGTTATTATGATTTTCAAGGTAGAGGACAAGAATATAAAAGAATAGTTAAAGAAATCATCAATGAATATTTAAACACTTATCAAATTAATGTAATGAATGAAGTAGAGTTTTGTTTTAAATCTGCTACAGAATTATTTATTGAAATGAATGAAATTAATAAACCTTTAGTATTAACTAATGAAGTTTTTGAATTTACAACTAATAATAGAGATACTAAAAATGATCCTTTTAAAGGAACAAGTATTGAGGGTAAAGATTAATGATTTGGGAAAGATTAATTAAACTACAAAAAGAAATCATAGAAGTTTTAGATAAACATTTAATAGAATACAAAGAACCAGGTATGGATAGATTTAATAATCCTAATTGGACAAACCGTACTTGGAAGAATAAAAGTATTAGAAGAGCACACGTAGATGTAGTTGACGCTAGAGAATCAAAAGGATTGTGGATGGCACATATATGTCTATTTCCTAATACTACAAATGGTGGACCTATTTACGGTTTTGATATTATTGCAGGCAAGAGTAAAGTTACTGGTGCGTTCCACGACTTTTCTCCACTACTTAAAAAAGAACACGCATTAACAAAATACTTTATAGAAGAAAACAAATGGTTTACACCATCAAAGGTAAGAGAATTGCCTGATTGGGCAAAGAATATCTTTAGTCCAGGAATGATTGCTGCTGGTAATGTAAGAGAAGAAAAAGAATTAGAACAAATATGTACAATGGGTTTGTCAAACTTAAACGCATATATTGACAAGATAGGTGATTATGACAACGATTCTACTAAAGAAGATGTCATAAAAGCACAGAATTATTACTGTATTAATCAACAAAAGAATCCCCATACACCGAAAACAATGCAATCTTTAGGGTTGCCTGAAGAAGATATTAAGTTGTTTTGTGCTGATAATCTCTTTCCTACCATTAAATAATTCTTATAAATAGTAGTAACAAAGAGGAATTTTATGGCTGTACCATCTACACGAGAAACACTAAAGCAATACGCATTAAGAGCATTGGGTAAACCAGTGATTGAAATAAATGCTGATGACGACCAATTAGAAGATAGAATAGACGAAGCTGTACAATATTTTCAACAGTTTCACTATGACGGTATTAGAAGAACATATCTAAAATACAAATTAACTGCTGAAGATAAAGTCCGTTTATCAGGTTTAAATGCTGAAAGTGAAACTAAATCAGATTTAAAAGATACTAATGTTTCAACAACTTGGTATGAAGATAAAAATTATCTAGTAGTTCCAGAGACCATACTTTCTATTATTAATATTTTTCCAATTACAAACAAAGGTAATATGAATCTATTTGATGTTAGATATCAAATGAGATTAAATGATCTATATGATTTTTCTTCAACATCAATGGTTAACTATGATGTTGTATTAAGACATTTAGATTTTTTAGATCATATACTAGTAGGTGAAAAACCTATGAGATTTAATCAACACGACAATAGACTTTATATTGATATGGATTGGAAAAATGATTTAGAAGAAGACGAGTACCTAGTTATAGAATGTTATAGAAGATTAGATCCAAATACTTACACAGATGTTTTTAATGACATTTATTTAAAAAGATATACTACTGCTTTATTTAAAAAACAATGGGGCGCTAACTTATCTAAATTCAATGGAGTTGCAATGGTTGGTGGAGTAACTTTAAATGGACAACAAATATATTCAGAAGCATTAGCAGATATAGAAAAACTAGAAACAGAAATAAGAAGCACATTTGAATTAAACCCAGCCTTTATGATCGGATAAAACTATGCCAGTTAATCATTACTTTCAAGGTGGCAACGGCATTGGTAATCAAAACGAGAAAAGACTTTACGAAGACTTAATCGTAGAGGGTCTAAAGATTTACGGCCACGATGTTTATTACCTGCCAAGAACACTAGTCAATAGAGATTTAATTTTAGGAGAAGATACAGCTTCTAGGTTTGATGACTCTTGGATGATTGAGATGTATATAGAATCAACTGAAGGTTTTGCAGGTCAACAAGAAATAGTTTCAAAATTTGGTTTAGAGATTAGAGAAGATACTACATTTATGGTATCTAAAAGAGCGTGGGATTATCACGTAGGATTAAAAGATAGTTTAATTGCTACAGGTAGACCTAACGAAGGTGATATAATTTACTATCCGTTAATGAACTCATTTTTTGAGATACAATTTGTTGAAGATCAGGAACCTTTCTTTGCATTAGGTCAATTGCCGGTTTATAAATTAAGAGTAACTCGTTGGGAGTATTCTTCGGAAGAATTAAATACTGGTTTAGAGGCAATAGATGGCGCTGAGGATAAGTACACATTAAATCAATTAAATTACAAATTTACTTTAGAGAGTGGTCAAGTTGCTTTAAGTGGTGAAGGATCATTAAGATTAGAACAAGATTTATCATCTGGAGAACCTGCTTTCTTAATGAATGAAGATTTTACAGAATTATCTATACAACAACAATCATCTTATGCTGCTAATACAGATTTAGATACTGAAGCAGGTTTTGATACCCAATCAGCGTTAGATGATATATTAGATTTTACTGAAAGAAATCCATTTGGAGATGAGGATAATTAATGTTAGGTAATAGATTTTATAATCAAAGTTTAAGAAAACTTATTGTTGCATTTGGACAAGTGTTTAATAATATAGTTATACAAAGAACTAATAGTACAGGTGGTGTAACTAGCAGAATAAAAGTACCTCTTGCATATGCACCTAAAGAAAAGTTTATGGTCAGATTAGATCAACAAGCAAATTTAAATAGTAGAGAATTTGCAACATCTTTACCTCGTATGGGTTTTGAGATTACTGGATTAAGTTATGACGCTACTAGAAAATTAACTCGTGTTCAAAAATACTCACAAGCAAAATCAGGTGAAGAAGGTAAGAAAGTAAACTTTAATTATACACCAGTACCTTACAATATAGATTTACAACTATACCTTTTTACAGCAACTGCTGAAGATGGATTACAAATAGTTGAACAAATTTTACCTTACTTTCAACCTGACTATACAGTAACAGTTAATATGGTTCCTAATTTAGATATTAAAAGAGATATACCTATTGTATTAGGAAATATTAATTACGAGGATAGTTATGATGGTGAATTTACTAATCGTAGAGCTGTTATATATACTATTAACTTTACTGCTAAAACATACTTGTTTGGTCCTATGAATAATCAAGGTGTTATTAAAAAGACACAAGCAGATTTAGGGTCAGATACTAACCCTCAATTAGCAAGAGAGGAAAGAATTGTAATATTACCTAATCCAACAACTGCTGAGGCTGATGATGATTTTGGATTTACAACTACAATTAGTTTTTTTGATGACGGTAAAAGATTTGATCCATCAAGTGGAAATGATACATAATGACTAAACTAGAAGATAAAGTAAATGAAATACTAGGTGTTGATACACCTACAACTGTACAAAAAGAATTTAATCCACCTGTTGAAAGAAAAGAAGGTGAATTAGAATTAGCTATAGAAAAAGATATTAATACAGATTATGATTATAGTAGAGAAAGTTATTACAATCTAATTGAAAAAGGACAAGAGGCAATTCAAGGTATACTTGATATTGCAAAAGAAGGTCAACATCCTAGAGCATATGAAGTTGCTGGACAACTTATTGGTCAAGTAGGAACAACTGTTGATAAATTACAAGACTTACAAAAAAAATTAAAAGATTTAAAAGAAGTTCCTGGTAAAGCAAGTGCCAATATTAAAAATGCTTTATTTGTAGGCTCTACTGCTGAACTACAAAAAATGTTAAATAAAAAAACTGTTGAAACAAATAGTGAAAGAAAAAGTGAAAATGATAATGACAAAAACTTCAAAGACATCACACCTAAGTAATACTTTTATAACTCTTATAAGTATCTGTATGAGGAATTATATATGATAGATGTAAGACAAATAGACTTGGAATTAGCAAAAAGTTTTCTAAAAACCGAAAGAGGTTATAGTGAAGATGAAGTCAGTAGATTGTTAGAAAAAACTACCACAGAGTTAAGAGGTAGTGTCTTTCTCAAAGATGAAAAAATAACAGTAAAAGGACCTATTTTTGAAAAATTTGTTAAAGGTGTTAATGTATGGTTGGGTGCTTTTGACGGTAATCAATTTGTAGGAATACATTGGCACGCTATTTCTTGGCACGCTGACTCAGATAAAAACTTTGATGAACACGATATTTTTGACGGTATGATGTTTGCAGAAAATGAAGAAGCTGCAAGAGCCTTAGATAAAAAATTTTTAGATATGAATAAAAATAATTTTGTAGTAAATTATTCATTTTGTTTTCCAGATGATGAATGGAAATTAGATTTCAGAAAAACTTTAGGTTATACAAGTTGGGCTGCTGCTAAGTATCCAATAAAAAAAGGTTATGGTACACTTCATTATTTAAAAAGACTTTCAGGAACTGAAAGATTGAGTGAAGAAGAATTAAGAAAAAAACAAATTGAAAGATTAAAGAAAGAATTGGAGGATCTAGGTGGTTAAAGAATATAAATTTCCGAAAGAAAGTTTTATAGGTGGATGGTATATTAATCCAAACAACTGTGATTCTTTGATAGATTTATTTAAAAAAAATTCTAGCCTGCATAAGGAAGGTGTTATAGGTGGACCATACAATATTAATAAAAATAATAAAGACTCTATTGATCTCGGAATACATCCTGATTACACAGACCCAGCGTTTTTAGAATACAAAAAAGCATTAAAAGAATGTGTTATTGAGTATGAAAAAATATATCCTGAATTAAAAAATTTTAATGCTTATGGAATGCAAGAAGGTGCTAATATACAGTATTATAAACCTGGTGCAGGTTATTTTGCTGAGCATTGTGAAAGAACATCTAAAAATGAAAATCGTTGTCTTGTATGGATGACATATTTAACAGATACACCTGATGCTGGTACACATTTTAAATATCAAAATATTACAACACCTTGTAAAAAAGGTTTGACATTGATTTGGCCAACAGATTTTACACATACTCATAGTGGACAAATATCTAAAACACACGAGAAATATATTATTACAGGATGGTTTGGATATGAAAAAAGTTTATGGGAAGATGATCCTAGAGAAATAAAAACAAATACAGATGGACAAAAATTTCAAACTTTTAAAAAAACATATTAATGGCAGTAACAGACGCATATTTAGGTAACCCTAATTTAAAAAAGATAAACACACCACAAGAGTTTACTAAAGAGCAAATTTTAGAATATCAAAAGTGTGCTAATAATCCTGTGTATTTTATGGAAACATATGTAAGGATTGTATCGCTTGATGAAGGTCTTGTGCCTTTTAAGATGTATGATTTTCAAAAAAAGATAGTAGATACTATTCATAATAATAGATTTACAATTTGCAAACTACCTAGACAATCAGGTAAATCCACAACAACGGTTTCTTATTTAATGCACTATGCAATGTTTAATCCAAATTCTAATATTGCTTTACTTGCTAACAAATCTTCAACTGCTAGAGATATATTAAGTAGATTACAACTTGCATATGAAAATTTACCAAAATGGATGCAACAAGGTGTAGTAAACTGGAACAAGGGTAATATTGAACTAGAAAATAAATCAACAATAGTTGCCGCTGCTACTTCTTCAAGTGCTATTAGGGGTGGTTCTTATAATATAATATTCCTTGATGAGTTTGCTTTCGTACCTACAAACATTGCTGAAATGTTTTTCAGTTCCGTTTATCCTACAATATCTTCAGGACAAAAAACTAAAATGGTTATCGTATCAACGCCTTATGGTATGAATCAATTTTATAAATTATGGATTGACGCAGAAAAGAAAAGAAACGATTATATTCCTATTGAAGTACATTGGTCAGAGGTGCCTGGTAGAGATGACGAGTGGAAAGAACAAACAATTAGAAATACATCTCCTGAGCAATTTCAACAAGAGTTTGAATGTGAATTTTTAGGTTCTGTTAATACTCTTATTTCACCATCAAAAATTAAAGCCTTAACTTATGAATCACCTACAATATCAAAAGGAAGTGTGGATCAGTTTGAACAACCTATTAAAGGTCGTACATATGTGGTTACAGTTGATGTCGCAAGAGGTGTAGAAAAAGATTACTCAGCATTTGTAGTATTTGATGTAACTAAAATGCCATTTAGAGTTGTTGCAATTTATAAAAACAACGAAGTAAAACCTTTTGTATTTCCTAATATTATATCTGAAATTGCTAAACGATACAATCAAGCACATATTTTAACCGAGGTAAATGATATAGGTCAACAGATAGCAGAAGCACTACAATATGAAATAGAATATCCTAATGTATTAATGTGTACTCAAAAAGGTCGTGCTGGTCAAATACTAGGCGCTATGTTTAGTGGTCGTGGTTCTTCTCTAGGTATGCGTATGACAAAAGCAACAAAAAAAGTAGGTTGTGCTAACATAAAGACACTTATTGAAGGAGACAAGTTGATAGTTAACTCTTTTAAAATCATACAGGAGATGTCAACTTTTGCCAAGAAAGGTCAATCCTGGCAGGCTGAGGACGGTAGCAATGATGATTTAATGATGTGTTTAGTTATGTTTGGTTGGGTATCAAACCAAGGTTATTTTAAAGAATTAACAGATCAAAATGCTCGTATGCAGATGTATGCTGAACAACAAAATTTAATAGAACAAGATATGGCGCCATTTGGTTTCGTAGATGACGGCATAAATGAACAAGAACAAGAAACAGTTGATGAATATGGAGATAGATGGATACCTGTGGTTCGTAAAAACCACTAGGTTTTGATCTATTATAAATATCAGTAAGATTGAAATTTAAATATGGGCGTATGAATAATACGAGTTTTGAACAAATATGACAACTAAATTAGCTAATTAGAGGAGAATAACTTATGGCATTTCAAGTATCACCTGGTGTTCTCGTACAGGAAAGAGATTTAACAAGAATCATTCCTGCAGTATCAACTTCAATCGGTGCATTTGCTGGTCAATTCAGCAAAGGACCTTTAGATGAAGTTGTTTCTATTTCTAGTGAACAAGAACTTGTAGATACCTTTGGTAAACCTGATACAAATAACTTTGAGTATTTTTTCAGCGCTGCTAACTTTCTACAATATTCTAACTCATTGAGAGTAGTACGAGCAAAACAAGGATCAACACAAGTAAACGCTGCCGCTGGCGGAACAGGTTTGCTTATAAAGAACAAACAAGACTACGAAGATAATTACTCAACAGGACAAGGTTCAGTTGGAACATTTGCTGCTAGATCAGCAGGTGCTTGGGGTAATAATCTTTTAGTCGCAACTTGTCCATCTGCTTCGGCATTTGAACAAATCACAACTACATCTCAACAGGTAGATCAATCAGATTTAGCAGTTGGAGATACATCAATATCTGTTGACTCAGACGCAACAAGTTACCTTAATGTTGGCGACATCATTGAGTTTTCTACAACTGGTGCTGGCGTAGATTTCACTACTGGTGAAAAATATAAAGTAACTAGTGTTGCTTCAACATCTATTGGTATTGTACAACATCCTAGAGGTGAAGGTGGATTAATTTCTGCTGTAGCTGATGATGCTAGAATCAAAAGAAGATGGAGATACGCAGATCAAGTTGATGGCGCTCCAGGAACTTCTGCTTATGTTTCTACAAGATCAGGCTCTGGTGATGAAATACACGTAGTTGTTATAGATGAAGACGGAGAAGTTTCAGGTGTACCTGGAACAGTTTTAGAATCTTATTCTAAACTTTCAAAAGCTTCAGACGCAAAAACACCACAAGGAGAGGTTAACTACTACCCAACAGTAATTAGTAATAAATCTAATTATATATTTTGGATGGATCATAACACTTCTGGTACCAATTGGGGTAACGCAGCTGCAAATACACCATTTACTGCTGTTGATGTACCTACAAGTGAATCATTATCTGGCGGAATAGACGGAACTGCTTCTACTGACGGCGAATTAAAATCAGGTTACGACCTTTTTGCTGACGCAGATACAGTAGATGTTGGATTAATCATCGCTGGACCAAGTGGTTCATCTTCACACATTGAAAATCTGATTACTATTGCAGAAAATAGAAAAGACTGTGTGGTTTTTGCTTCACCGCAAAGATCAGATGTAGTAAATGTAGCAAACTCAAATACACAAACAAGTAATGTAACTGGTTTCTTTGATGGAATTAGATCATCTTCTTACGTTGTATTTGATAGTGGTTACAAATACTGTTACGATAGATACAATGATGTGTATAGATATATACCATTAAACGGAGACATTGCTGGACTGGCTGCTAGAACAGATATTTTAGCTGACGCTTGGTACTCACCTGCTGGATTAAATAGAGGTGTTATTAGAGGCGCTGCTAAATTAGCATACAATCCTACAAAATCACAAAGAGATGACCTTTACACTAGTAGAGTAAATCCAGTTGCAACATTCTCAGGACAAGGAACAATCTTGTTTGGAGATAAAACTGGTTTATCATCACCGAGTGCTTTTGATAGAATCAATGTTAGACGATTGTTCATAACTTTAGAGAAGGCAGTAGCAACTGCTTCTAAATTCCAATTGTTTGAATTCAATGATGAATTTACAAGAGCGAACTTTAGAAACATTGTAGAACCTTTCCTTAGAGAAGTACAAGGTCGTAGAGGTATCACAGACTTTTTAGTAGTATGTGATGAAACTAACAACACTGGCGAAGTAATTGATAGAAATGAATTTGTTGCAGAAATCTTTGTGAAACCTGCAAGAAGTATCAACTTTATCACTTTATCTTTTGTCGCAACCAGAACTGGCGTTTCTTTTGAAGAAGTGGCTGGGTAATTAGTAGAGGAGAAATAAAAAATGGCAAACATAAATGACTTCAAAGCTAAACTTGCTGGCGGTGGCGCAAGAGCCAATCAGTTTAAGGTAACAATGCCTTTTCCTGGTTACGCACAAGTTGGTGGAGAAATAGAAGACTTAGCTTTTCTATGTACAACAGCTCAAATACCTGCAATGAATGTTGGTCTTGTGAATGTTCCTTTTAGAGGAAGACAGATCAAAATTGCTGGTGATAGAACTTTCGGAGATTGGACTATTACTGTTCTTAACGATACAAACTTTAAGTTAAGAAATGCTTTTGAGAGATGGCAAAACGGTATCAACAATATGTCAGACAACGAGGGTTTATCAAATCCTGTTGACTATCAAGTTGACGCATTTGTAGATCAGTTGGATAGAAATGGTAATACATTAAAATCTTATACTTTGAGAGGCGCTTTTCCTACGGAAGTAGCGGCTATTGATTTGAATTTTGGAACGAATGACGAAGTAGAAACATTCGGAGTAACTTTTCAATATCAATATTTTGAAACAAACACTACTACATAGTAGATAAATTTAAAGGGCGCCGTCAAAAGCGCCCTTTTAAAACTATTATAAGTAGTTAGAGAAAAAAGGAATAAATTATGGCAGAGTTATTTGGTTTTAATATAACACGAGTTAAACCACAAACAGATCCAAAACAACAATTTAGTCAACCGGCAGCGGAAGACGGCACACAAGTAGTTGCCGCTGGTGGATTTTTTGGTAGTTACCTTGATATGGAAGGTACTGCTAAGACTGAGCAGGATCTAATCAGAAGATATAGAGAAATTGCTTTACACCCAGAGTGTGATATGGCGATTGAAGATATTGTCAATGAGGCAATTACTTCAAATGAAAACAAACAATCTGTAAAAGTAATTACAGATGGATTAAACTATTCTTCAAAAATTAAAGTAAGAATAGAAGAAGAATTTTCTGAAGTATTAAGACTATTACAATTTAATACAAGAGGACACGACCTCTTTAGACGATGGTATGTTGATGGAAGAATCTTTTTTCAAAAGGTCATTGACGCTGAAAATACAAAAAACGGTATTGTAGAATTAAAATACCTTGATCCAAGAAAAGTTAAAAAAATTAGAGAAGTTAGAAAGAGAAGGCCTGAAGGTATGACTTCTCCTACTAATATTAATATTGCAGATGAAACTATTGAATATTTTGTGTACAATGAAAGAGGTATACAAGGTGCAGCTGCTATACAAGGAATTAAAGTTGCTGTGGACACTATTGCATTTTGTCCATCAGGAATGATAGATCAGAATAAGAATGGTTTAATATTATCTTATTTACATAAGGCAATTAAACCTGTCAATCAGTTAAGAATGATTGAAGACGCTGCTGTGATTTACAGAATTGCAAGAGCACCTGAAAGAAGAATATTTAAGATTGATGTAGGTAATTTACCTAAGGCAAAAGCAGAATCTTATTTAAGAGATGTTATGGCAAGATATAGAAACAAACTTGTATATGACGCTTCAACAGGAGAAATAAGAGATGACAGAAATTATATGTCAATGCTTGAAGACTTTTGGTTACCAAGTAGAGAAGGTGGTAGAGGAACAGATATTACTACACTTCCAGGTGGTGCTAATTTAGGTGAAATAGCAGACATAGAATATTTTAGAGCAAAATTATATAGATCATTAAACGTGCCTGTAAGTAGATTAGAGGCAAGTCAAGGTTTTAATCTTGGTCGTGCAAGTGAAATTAGTAGAGATGAATTAAAATTTACTAAATTTGTAGGCAGATTAAGAAAGAAATTTACTGAATTGTTTAATGATTTATTAAGAACACAATTAATAATTAAAGGTGTAATTTCTGAAACAGAATGGCCGTTAATTAGAGATAGTATATTTTACGACTTTTTACAAGATGGTCACTTTGCAGAATTAAAGAATACTGAAATGATGAGAGAAAGACTAAACTTGGCAAGAGAAGTAAGAGATTATGTTGGTAAATATTTTTCTGTTAATTATGTTAGAAGAAACATATTAAAACAAACAGAAGCAGAAATTAAAAAAATGGATGCTGAAATCAAAAAAGAAATTGATGACGGTATCATATCATCACCTGAAGTACAAACAACAGGCAATGATGACTTATTATAGGAGATAAAAAATGAGTGAAGAAGTAAAAAACTTTATAGACAAAATGGCACAAAATGATATGGTCGGTGCTGGAGATGCTTTTAAAGACGCATTAAGAGCTAAAGTTGGCGATCAATTAGATATTAAAAGACAAGATGTTGCTGGGAATATGTTCCAGGCACAACCCCATAGTGATCCAAAACCAGAGATCGCAGGTACAGGTACTTTTACACAAGATGGACAAGTTGAACCTACAGGAGCAGAAGCACAACCAGAAACACCAGAGGTATCAAATGCAGAAAGTCAGTCAGTTAATACAGACGCAACAGGCGTTTAATAGTAATTCATATAACAACTTAACGCCAGTATTAAAAGAGGCGATTAATGATGTTATGAAGTTAGTTAAGAATGAAGGCAATTTATTAATGAACTTTGAAAATGCAATTGAAAAAGTTGCAGAATTTCATAATGTTAATAAAGACGACATTGAAGAATACTTTGATGACGAACTAAAAGAACAAATAGAGGAATAATATGGCGTGGGTAACTGTTCCTGGAACAAATGGAATTTGGGAATATGAAAATACTGCTATAGTAACAGACACTTATAGAGATTCAGCTGATGGTGCAAACTCAACTATTACAAACGGCATTAGAAGTTGGGTAAGACCTGGTACTAGTGAAACACTAGAATGTTATATTAAATGTAGAACA
>Ga0209932_1000045_pt1 | contig 35449 bp, 29 predicted proteins | sample SalPon2_B_H2O_MG_2_FD_185728 | JGI IMG/M metagenome (GOLD analysis project Ga0209932, IMG submission 185728) | Salt pond water microbial communities from South San Francisco under conditions of wetland restoration - Salt Pond MetaG SF2_B_H2O_MG... ...
ATCTAACTCTCAACATAAACAATTTCCTAGTCACGCTTATGTTAAAGATTTAAAAGAAAACTGGCCAGAGATTTGGAGAAGAGCAGGTACCGGTGGTAATCCTCCTACTTCATTTACTGGTAATGATGCTTACAACAGATGGACTGCCTACAAAGGTGGAGATAGAAGTGAGTCAGTACTTAACTGGGTTAAGAGAAGAGAACGCTTTATGAATCGTCACAAGAAAAATAACAGACTTAACGGAACTATTGCTGTTATGAAATGGGGCGGTGTAACTTCTGGTGGTGTTTCACAAATGAAGTCAATTGTTAACGATTATAAAAAAGTTATTAGAGAGCGTAGAAAAAAATCTCTTGATTATGCAGAGGAATATTTATTAAAAGCAATATCTGACCAAGCTAGAGCAGGTCTTACTAGAAAAGTAGAAGACCATAATAAAAATAATCCTAATCATAGAGCAACACTTCGTATGCTAATTGCGGTATATAACAGAGGAATAGGTGCTTACAGAACCAATCCGGGTTCAGTAAGAGGTAATGTGAGTTCAGCAGAGCAATGGGCAATGGCTAGAGTTAATGGATTTTTAAGAGCGTTGAGAACAGGTAAGTTCAGAAGAAAACCTTATGACCAAGACTTGTTGCCTAGCTCACATCCATTATCATCAAAAAAATCTGGTAACAAAGCAGAATCAGTAAGAGTAGGTCAAGCTGTAAGCTGGTCAATCAACAAAGACCCAGACCCACCTTCAATTGTTCATGGTATTGTTACATCAGTAAATGATGATGAAGCCATAATGCAAGTATGGGCTAGACTAGAAAATGGCGACCATAAAAAGACTGATAGAAAAGTCACTATGCCAATTTCAAAGCTAAGAATAATATCAGACTTTAGACAATAAAAAACTAAAATCTGAAATCGTATCATATAATAGTTAAAACGCACATCTGAATAATCTATTGTACAATTTAAGATTGAAGGATGTATGAATAACGAATCTAAAAATATCGACATAGAGTTGAAAGATGACTCTGGTCAAGTAGAAGCAGTTTTCAGTATATTCAATTCCCTTGACAGTGATGGGGATGTTGTTATGCCTGGAGCTGTCAAATCTGGTTTTAAAAATAACCAAGTTCCAATGGTATGGTCTCACAAATGGGATATGCCAATTGGTAAAGGAACTATCGCACAAGATGACGATAAAGCAGTTTTCAAAGGTGAGTTCTTTATGGACACCGAGTCTGGTAAAGAAGCTTACAACCTAGTTAAGAATATGGGCGATATGCAACAATGGTCATTCGGCTATAAAGTTAACGATTCAGATTTTGGTAAGGCAAAAGATAAAGGCGGAGACGATACAAACGCTAGATATCTAAAAGACCTTACTGTTTACGAAGTCTCTCCAGTACTTGTTGGAGCAAATCAAGACACATACACATTAGCTATCAAATCAAACACAGAGTTGTTGAAAGAAATAACTGATGTTAAAGGTGATGAAAAAGAATCATCTGGATGTGGCGCAAATTGTGGTTGCAGTCAAAAAAGTTATGGAGATGACGAAGAAGAAATGAAATCTTGTAAGTATCACGACGGTGGTCCTTGCATGAAAATGGAGGATGATAAAAAAGAAATGAAGAGTGAAGAAGATTTAGAAGTTTCACAGGAAGACAGCAAGTCTTTCTCTGAAGAAGTCATAGATGTGCTTGCTGCATTAGATGACTTAGTAGCCCGAGCAAAGGCAATATCTATGCTCCGTGGTGAAGATGGTAGGAAATTAGGCGTAAAAGCCACCGAAGCACTTCGTGCAGTCGCAGACGACTTGAACGACGCTTGGACCGAGATTGATGAGTTCATCGGAAATGTCGGAACTGAGGGTGCTTTGGAGTTAGAAGTAGAAGAAGAACTTGTGGAAGATGAACAAGCTGAAACAGAAGAGGTAGCTGAGGCTTCAACTGATACTATTGATGTTGAAACTGAAGTCGAAGAAGTTACTGAGGAAGAAGCACCAGCAGAGGAACCTGCTGTTGAAGAACCGGAAGATGAAGCTGCTGAAGAAGAAACTCCAGAAGATAACACTGATTCCTCTGACGAAGAATTTGACGCTGAGTGGATAAGGGCTCAACAAATCATTGCTGAATCCTTAGCCGAAGAAATAGAAGAAGTATAAGCAATATAGATTGGAGAAATCTAAAAATGAGTAACACAAACGAACTCATGGACCAAATTGCTGCTAAAAGAGCAGAATTAAAATCTGTCTTTGAAGCCAACGAAGACGGCAAGTACACCTCTGAACAAAAAGAGGAAATTAAGTCAAGAAATGACGAACTTGCTGAATTAGTTGAAGACCTTTCCATTGAGAAGAAAAAAGCTTCCAATGAAAAAGCTCTCAAAGAAGATTCAAAGCCAGTTGCAGAAATGCCACTAGCTGGTGAATCAGCAGAAGTTAAATCTGTTGGTGAGCAATTTGTTCAAACCGACGCATATAAAAATTATATGGAGGGCGGTGTTAAAGGTGTAGATTCTCGTATTGAGACAAAAACAACTTTGACAACTACAGGATATCCACCAGAGGTTTTAAGAACCCCGGGTATCTTGGAAACAGCTCTTAGAGACCCAAATGCTGTTATATCATTATTTGATGTAATCAACAGTGACCAAAATGCATTCAGCTATTTGGAAGAAACAACCTTCACAAATAATGCAGCTGAAGCTGCTGAAGGTTCTGCTGTTGGAGAAGCAGCTTTGGCTTTCACAGAGCAAACAGAAGCTATCCGTAAAATGGGTATCTTCATTCCTGTAACAGACGAATTACTTGCAGACGAAAGTGGTATCCAAGGATACATTAACTCTCGTCTACAAACAATGATAAGACTTCGTTTGGACAACCAACTCCTTAATGGTGATGGAACTGCTCCAAACCTAGAAGGTATCTTAGACGCTGGTAAAGCTTCTGTCGGTTCTACTGACTTTAGCGCTTACGCAGGAACTTTAGGAAAAATTGGTGCACTTTATGGAGCAATCACAGACATCAGAGTCAACGCATTTACAGAGCCAGACGCTATTGTAATGCACCCTAATGACTGGAATGATGTTGTGACTTCTGTAGGTGCAGACTTCGCAGGTACATCCAGTGCTGGCTACACAGAAAAGTCACCACTTTTCGTAGCAGCTGGTGGTATGGGCGCAGGTCCTTCAGCTCAAATCTGGGGACTAAAAGTCGTTCCTACAACCGCAATTGCCGCAGGAACAGTTCTTGTTGGTAAATTCGGTGGTGGTGAAGCAGCTAACTTAGTTATGAGACAAGGTATGGAATTAGCCGTATCTGACTCCCATAGCGATTTCTTTATTAAGAATCAATTAGCTATCAGAGCTACCATGAGAGTCGGTTTCCCTGTTTACAGAGAAGCAGCTTTCCATAAAATCACTAACTTCTAAAGTTAGTTTAGATTTATACATTAGAGCGGGGTTAAACCCGCTCTTTTGTTTTTATAGTGTAAAATTAGAACATCATGTCAGATTATATTAAACCAAAGAAAAGCATTTGGAAAATGAAAGATGGTTCCATTTGGGAAGGTCCTTTATCAGAACTTCCTAAGTCTGGAGCTTCTCTCATTGCTAAAGCAGGTAAAGAATATCCAGCTGATTGGCTCAAAGAGCAAGGTTGGGGTAAAGAGGAGAAGAAAGAAAAATCTGCTCCTAAGAAAAAAGCTGCTAAAAAAGCACCAGAAACCAAAGCTGTTAAACCAGAAGATACAGAAGATAAGTAAGGAGTCCTAAATGGCTCTTTGTAGCGTTGGTGATGTAGAGCAATTCTTACAGGTAGATTTAAACTCTACTGTAGAAGCTTCAGTCACAAATACTTTTATACCTTATGTTGACGCGGCTATTAAGCGTTATCTAGGTCATGATGTAGAAAAAGCAACTTATACAGAAGTATTTGACGGAAATGAACAACAAGACTTATTTTTAAGGCATGTTCCTGTTGCCTCTATAACTTCTATTACTGAAGATAGTAATGCACTTACTGAAGGCAATGAGAGTGACTATGTTTCTTACACCAACGGAAGATTAAGAAGAATAGTTATTCGTTGGTCTGGTATAAAACCTAAAAATATTTCAGTTACTTATGTTGGCGGTTACGAAGCTGCTGACATTCCAGAACAAATCAAACAAACTTCTGCACGAGCCGCAGCTCGTTTAGTTATGACTTCTTTACAGATTTCAGCAAAAGCTGACACTGGAGAAGTTTCAAGTCACTTAGCTGACAATACAACAACACAAAGTTTTGACATACCTCTTACTGAAAGGGTGGGAGATTATGATGTTGCTTTTGGTGATGTAATTATACAAAACCTGCAACCTGTTCTTACTAATGCAGATATGGCATTATTAAACCCCTTTCGTTCAAGATTCTTTGTATAATTAAAGTATGGTACATAGAAAAGCTCCTTCCCTAGAGGAAGCTAGGGAACTCTTTTTAGCAGACCCTAATAAAATGCTACAGTCATGGGCAGATGAATGGGGTGTAACACATGAAAGAGTTAGACAATTAAGAATAGAATCGGGCGTACCTCAACGAGGTGCTTATAACGAAGAAACAGCAGAAGCTATTTTAGAAATTATTCGTACAGGTAGAGGTGGTCTAACAACTCCAAGAACTTACGAAGGTCAACCTATTGGCTTAGAAAGATTTAAAACTTGGATAGAAGAAGAAGAGGGTTTGAAAGAGCGTGTTGAAAAAGCACAAAAAGAAGCTCTTAAAAACTTAAAAGACCCTATTGAAAAAGAATGTAAGTATTGTCGTGAATGGAAACCTATAGAAGAATATTCTAGAAATCAAAAATACTTAGATGGTCTTTCTCGTTTTTGCAAAGATTGCATGATTATTTTAAAAGAGAAAAAAGAAGAACTAGGTGATGATAAAATGAAATTATGTTTATCCTGTAAGAAAGATAAGAAAACTTCAGAGTTTTCAAAAAATCCTAACGCACAAGATAAACTTAAAATATTCTGTAAAGAATGTCATAAAGCATTTAAACGCAGAAAAAGGAGACAAAGTAGGAATGAAATTTAAGTTCAATAAGAAACAGACAATAGAATTTAAAACAGACATAATGGGTTTAGCAAAATTTGCACCTGTTGTACCAGCACAAGAAGCAGTGCCAGATTGGTTTAAAGAGATGAAGCACTATATGGAGGAAAAACCACAAGGTTGGAATCCACAAGCCATGCCCGGTCAAGCTAAAAATCTATTTGGAAAAATGGGTAAGACTGCACAAAATATGTTTTATTCATTTACTGTAAAAAGATGTCCAGCAATAGTAGATATCATGACAGAAGGTTTTGTAATTCCTATGTGGTCTGACTTTTTACTACAAAGAGGTTTTCCGCCTAACATGGGTGGAGAAGAAATACTAGAATGGGATAACAGAGATTTTCCCTATGGTGCTTCTTTTCATGAAAATAATCAAATATACAATTGGGACTTACCTTCAAAAAGTACTTACAAACATCCACTTAAGTTTCATAGTCCTTGGAAGTTTTTTACTCCAAAAGGATATTCAACATTGTTTATACCTTACAACTATAACTTTCAATCAGATTATTCAGTGCTTCCCGGAATTGTAGAAACTGATACTTGGCACGAAGTAAACTTTCCTACACTTATTCATAAGAAAAAAGATTTTATGATAAAAAGAGGAACACCTTTTGTTCAAGCAATTCCTTTTAAAAGAAGCAAGTGGAATTTAAAAATGGATATGGTAACACAAGAAGAAAAAAATGCTGAGGACGCTAGAAAGAATTTTACTAGTGGTAACTTTAACCAAGGGTATAGAAAAGCAACTAAGTTGGATTTTGACAATGCCTAGATACGATTACCAATGTATATTGCATAGATGTTCTTTTGAATGGGAAGTTAGTCATTCTATTACAGAAGACCCATTAATTAAATGTCCTAAGTGTAATTCACACGCTAAAAGACAGATTGGAAAAAATATTAGGTTTGAAACTCCTGTAGATGTTGAGTGGGAAAAAGACCCAAGTAATTTGTCTGAAAAATCTTATAAACAATTTCAAAAAGCTAAGAAGAAAAAATACAGATGGTAATGGACAAAGGTACAGAAGAAGTTGTATCTGGAGTAGGTAGATACTTTTTTAACTATAAAAGCTATGCAATAATTAGAGACCCAATACAAACTAAAAACTTTTTACTTGTTATGTATGTGCCTATTAGAGACTTGACTTTTGATAGACCTGCGCAAAAACAATTAATACCAATACACCCTAATTGCAATATTGTAGATTACGATACAAAAGTAGCAGACGAAATAATTAGAAGTGTTAAAGAAGAGTACGGAGAAAAAGGAACATTTCACTTAAAGTCACAAGGTATAAAAATATACTGTTCTGATGTAGAAGTAAATGAATCAGCTGAAAGAGTTACTGTAACTATAAAAGACCCAGATACACAAGGAATTATTGATGGTGCTAATTTATATACTCTTGTAAAAGATATGAGAGTAGAAGATGTTGCTAAAAATTCTTTTATTAAGGTTGAACTAATAATTGGACACGACGCAGACTTATCTGATGATTTGACTGCAACACTAGACAGTAAACTAACATCTCGTAAAGATGTTAATGTATCTAATAAAGAGCTTGCTTGGCTAGATGAAATAATTGATGAAACAGATTACAAAGACCAATTAGACGCTGTATATGTTCTTGGCCTTATAGATTTATTAAGAAGTAATCAATATGACGCAGAAGTAGAGAACCAACCAATATATCCATATTGGGATAAGCAAAGAGTATTAGAGATGTATAGAGATAATCCTAAAGGATATCAGCAATATAAAACTATTGTAAAAGACATACTTTATTTATACGATTATATAAATTTTAAAACTCAAGAGATATGGCCATCTAAAAAGGGAAGTATAGGAAGTTTAGGTATAGCTACTTCTTACAAGCAAAAAGGTTATGACTTTCCTTTACTTGGTAAAAAAATGGACTACAAGTTACATGACGCAGTTAGTTTTATTATTATGAATGGATTTAGGTCGTTTGTGATATTTAATCCCGACGGAACAGCTAGATGGTCAAAAGATTTTAAAAAAGTACTTTCTCTCTATGAAATTATCGGTGCAGAGATAATTAACATAATTAGAGATTACAGCGCTCAAATGGGACATAACCCTCACTTACTTGGTAAAAATAAAATGCTTTACAGTATTGTTTATAAAGAATTTATGATGGGAGATATGCTTAACCAATTTTTATAACATCCTGTTGTAAAGTATAGTTATGGCTTTAAAGCATAGACACTTACCAGAATCAATAACAATTCAAACAGTATCAGATACTAATATTGATGAACGAGGTTTACCTAGTGATAACTGGGCAAACACTTATACATCTGTTAGAGCTAAATTTGAATCCCAAGGCTCTGAAGAAGATAGAGATGGAAGAAATACAACAATAGAAACATTTTTCGTATATTTAGAGCCTAATGTTACTGTAGTTCCCGGAGACAGGCTTGTTAGAGGTTCTGATTATCATGAAATAATTGTTGTACAACCTGTCTTAGACAGATATGGAAACGAATCATATAAAAGGTTACAAACATTTGTGAGTAAGTAATGGTAACTCCATTAGAAGCTTTAGCTAAAAAACCTAAAAGAAAAAAACCTAATAAAAATAAATCAAATGCTGAAATATTCAGAGATAGATTTTATAGTTTCGGTAAAAAGGCTGGTACAGCACAAGCTATACCGGGTATTCGTGGTTCTAATTTAGGTAGAACTTTACAAAACCAGCGTGCTTTAGTCTATCCAATAGCTCGTGGTCTTGGTACTGCGCAGTCAATTGGTAGAGAAGGAAATAAAGTTGCTGCTTTAGCTAATAGAGCTTTCAGAATTGCTTCTGGTTCTATAAGTGGTAGAATAATAGAATCCACAGTAAGACCATTTAATCTAGGACCAATAGTAGGTCGTCTTGCTCGTATTCAATTAGGTAAAGCTTTAAGTAAAAATAATCCAATTGATAATGCTGTTAGAAAGATGGGTCTTGCTGTTACAGGAACTGTAAAAATAAAAGGAAGCGCTTTAAATTCAAAAATACGAAGAGACCCAGCTATAAAAAAAATAGCACAAAAGGGTTTACTTTTAGCAGAAAGAAATATAAGAGCTTTTGCTCCAGACCCGTCATCTGGACAATATTTAGTAGGAATGGGTAAACAAAAAAACATTGCTAAAAAATATCAAGGTGGTATTGATATGAATTTAGTCAACAGTACAGACGCTTTTAAAAAACATGGTTTTTCTGAATATATAGCTAAAGATAAAAAATATGTTCATAGAGATTTATTTGGTTTTACAGAACCGGGTTTGGCGAGAAAATTTTTACATATGTCTATACAAAGAAGAGATGTTACAGCAACAAGAGGAAAATATGTAGACCATTTCTTTAAAGGAGAAATTAGAGTAGGTGGAGATATGTTTCCATGGATTTGGGCTTTAGAGTATGGAGGAGATGTTCCATACTATGCTCCTAAAAAATATGATAAATCTAAAAAAAGAAGAGGTTGGAACGATACTTATACTGGTGCTTCACATTCTAGTAGAACAGAAATAGGTAAAGAAAATTTAGATATTCCTTTAGATATGTATGTACCAAAAGACCAATATGTACCACCAACATTTTTTATTTATAGAGCAGCTGAAAGAGCGGCTTTATCTATGAAAAAACATACAGAAGTTGAAAGCTACGCAATGGGTGGTGAATCTGCTCAGCATTATAGAAAATGGATGAGGTTGGCAACTAAAAATCATAAATCTATGGCTGGAATATTAAGTGGAAAAAACAAATTAAGCTATAACACACCGGGAAGTTCACAAAATTATTTGAATACCTTTTACAGATTAGATGGTAGAGCTAAAGACACATTTAGCTACATGGAGCAAAGGATACCCGGACCAAGAGTTGAATATTCACATGGTAATTTTTATCATCCAGATTTAGCAGAAGCAATTGGAATCAAAAGAGTTCCAGAAGATTTTGCATTTAGTTTTAATATGCCTGTAAGAAAACAAGATAGTGAAGCAATACTTAAAAAAGCAGCAGATATATATGTTAGAAGAGGCGGTACTAATTCAACTACTGATGTTAATAAGAAATTCAAATCAAATGCTGTAGTTGAGGAAATAGCAAGAATGTTAAACTCACAACCGGGAAGAAAAAATACTATTGACGCAAACATAGCAGACGCTACAAGATATGTAAGCATGTTTGATAGATATAACAAAGCTAGAGGCAATGTGGGTTATAAATTTAGAAGAGCTGAATATTTAGACAAAGTCTATGATTTTAGTGCAAAGCGTCAAGGTAAGAGAATGATAATTACTCTACGAAAGAAATATGGAGGCAAAACAAATGCTCGTGGAGCTGAAATAGATAGAGATAAAAAAGATTCTCTAGCAAGGTCTGCTTGGTCTGCATTAGAAATAGATGACTTAATGAATGAAGTCATGGGAATGGATTTTTAATGATACAATACAATCACTATGGCTATTAAAAATGTAGGTGTCCACGGACACGCGGCAATGAATTTTCCACCAGACGCTGAAATTATTTTCAGAGAATGGGCTGTAAACAGTTCTATTATTACTGATGTTTGCGGAACTAGAATCGCAACTAGATTACCTCGTAATGCAGATTTACCTTTTTTAACATTTTTTAACAATGGTGGAAGTATGGTTAGTAATTTAAGTGACGCTGCTATTGGTTCAAGTTCTTTACAAATTAATGCTTTTGCAGGAAGATGGGGAAGTGGAAGCTCTTCACAGCCTAATTACGCTAAAGCATATGAGCTAGCTAATGCAGTAGCAGAAGCAGCATTTAAAACTGGAAAGACAATAGTTCACACTGAAAGTTCTAACACAAAAGCAGTAATTTATGGTTTTGATGTTGTCCAATTACCAGAGAGGATAGAAGAGACTGACACTGGATTAGGACATTATCAGCTATCATTAAGTATGTATTATAGAGGAACATAATATGAAGAAGATAAAAGTTAAGATTAACCCTTTGTTAAACAAAAGCGTTGTTAGAGATACTAACAGCGGTATTGTTTTCAAAAGTGATTGGGTGGAAATACCGGTCGAAACTTGGGAGCGCCTTAAACCAAATAAATACAATCAAGGCGGAGAGCGCATATCCGTATTGATTGCAGATGATGAAGGTTATGAGGAAGAACCAATCGACGAATCAACAGAAGATGACAAAGACGCTGTTGAGGAGGTAGTGGAAGACTTCTTTATTGCTGAAGAAGAGTAACGACAAAGCAGAATCGACTTTTTATTAAGTCGGCAGAGCTCTGCTGATTAAGTATAAGTATAAGATATGTTAGGAGAAACAAATGAGTTTCAATACAACAGGTACAATTAACGAAGTATTAATTGGTACAGGTGTTCTATATATCAAAGACCGTTCTACTGCTTCTCTTGCGTTTCCATCAGATGATGGTTCAAACGCTTGGGAAGACCCAACAGGACTAACAGTTCCTTGGGACGAAGTAGGATATTCTGAAGACGGTTGGACTTTAGAAGTTGATAAAACTTTTGAAGATGTAATGGTCGCAGAAGAGCTAGACCCAATCAAATCATTGAAGTCAGCACAAGAAGTTAGACTTACAGGAGAAATGGCACAAGCCTCTCTTGATAACTTAGCTGTCGCATTAGGCGGCGGTTCCGTTGCTGAAGATTCAGTGAACTATGCTACTGGTTACTATAAATATGTACCACCAGTAACAGACCAGTTCACTGAGTATGCACTAGTTTTGCATACTGATGGTAAAGCAGGAAGCGATAGACAATTCCATATCCCTAGAGCAGTGAATGTAGGTTCATTCTCTATGGCACATCAAAAAGCTCCACAAAAAGTTACTTTGGCAACTGAGTTTAAATTACTCGTTCCAGATTCTTTTAATGTTGGCGCTGATAGTGCTGGAAATAACTATCTCTTCATAGTCGTTGAGAATAGAAACGATAGTGACGAATTAGACATCAACTAATTCAATTAATTTAGATAGGAGATACAAAAAGTGGTATTAAAAGACTTTGACGAGGCTTTAAAAGCCGACAAAAAAGAAGAGTTGCAGATTAAGGTAGCTGGAAAGACATATAAATTGCCTGCTACCTTACCTGCACGAACAGTATTGGCTCAAATGAGATATGCTGAAGAAGAAACAGTTCCATTAGAAGTTATGCCAGACTGGATAGGTTCACTAGTAGGCAAAGAAAACTTTGACCAAATGCTAGAAGATGGAATATCTTGGGAACAGATGAATGAACTACTAGTTTATTTACTAGATTTTTATGGTTTATCAACTATTTCGGAAGCAATAGCAGGCGAGGGTGAAAACCAAGAAGAGGAAGAAGATAGCCCAAAATAGTTTGGACCTACGGAGATATATTAGAACTCTGGGGTCCTATTGAGGCAGACCTACTTCGCTTCTATCAAATACAAAAACCTTTGGATTTACATTGGTATAAATTTGTTAATTTAGTTTCATACATGCCTCAAGATGAATCTATATTTTACAGAATACTCAGCTCTAGGCAATTAGAAGTAACTGAAGATGGCAAATTAATTCAAAAAGACAAAGCAGTTGCTTATTCAGCAAAACAAATGCTTCGTAAGCAACATGGTCGAGATAATCGACCTAGACAGAAAGTAACTTTAGATGAGTTATTCGGAGATAATCTAGGAGTAAAAAAATAAATGGCTAAACAAAGTGCAAGTGGTGTACCTCCAATAGTAATGGCCTTAAAGGTCGATATGGACGCTGCTAACTCTAAGTTAGCTAAAGAGTTATCTAAAACCGCTAAGTCATTACAAGCTGGTTATTCAAGTATTGCTGGTATAGCAACTGGAGCAGTTTTTGGTGCTGCTATAGGTGCAGCAGGTGCAATGGCTACAGCTTTACTATTTACTGTTGGAGCTGCTTCTAAGTTTGAAGATTCATTTGCAGGTATCAAGAAAACAGTAGACGCTAGTTCAGCAGAGTTTGATAAACTACAAGGTTCAATAAGAACTCTTTCAACAGAAATTCCAATAGCAGCTAGTCAATTAAATCAAATTGGTGAATTAGGTGGTCAGTTAGGTGTAGAATCATCTGGTCTTCCTATATTTATAGAAACTATTGCTAAATTAGGTGTAGCAACTAGGCTCTCAACAGAAACAGCAGCTTTATCATTAGCTCGACTTCAAACAATTTTTCAATTACCAGAAACACAAGTTGCTAATTTAGCTTCATCATTAGTTGAACTAGGTAACAACTTCGCAGCTCTTGAAGATGAAATTTTATCTACATCACTTAGACTTGCAGCAGGTGCTAAAGTAGCTGGGGCAACAGTTGCAGATACTTTAGCAATTGCTACAGCTCTACAAGCAGTTGGTGTTCAATCACAAGCTGGTGGTACTGCTATGTCTCGTGTATTCCAAGCAATTACAGTAGCACTTCAAGGTGGAACAAAAGAAATGAGAACTTTTGCTCAAGTTACTGGACTCGGTGTTGAAGGGTTTAGACAGTTAGCAACATCTGACCCTGCACAAGCTTTAAATGCTTTCTTAATCGGCTTACAAAAAGCTAAAGATGAAGGAAGAAACTTAATAAGTATATTAGAAGATTTAGGTCTAAAGCAACAAAGAACTATTAGAGCTCTTTTATCTGTTGCTGAGGCTGGAGACCTTCTATCTGAAACATTAGCTGTTGCTAATACTGAATATGTTATTAACAATGCTTTGAATGAAGAAGCTGCAAAAAGATTCGAGACTTTAAAACAACAAACAAAATTAATGAAAAATGCTTTTACAGAGCTAAGAACAGAAGTCGGAATAAAATTTTTACCGGCTATGAAAAACCTTGTTAATTTTCTTGGTGCTACTGCTGTAGGAATGGCAGAAACAGATAAATCTATAGACCAAGCTAGTACAGCTTTGAAAGCGTTTGTAAGTGTTGTTTCAGTAGCCGGAGGAGTATTAGGAGCTTCAATAGGTCAGTTAATTGCAATACAGGGTCTTGCTTTAAAAAATGGTCAAGGATTATTTCAATCAATTAGATTGCTAGCTTCTGGTGGAGTAGTAAAAGACGCAACTAAAGGAATGACATTGTTTGCTAAAGGCGTATCGGGATTTATGAGATTTGTAGGTAAAGCTATAGGTCCTTTATCACTATTAGCAATTGCTTTTGGTATAAATGCAACTATGAATAGAAAAGCTCAACAAGAAGTTGACAGATATTCAAAATCTGTTCAAACTTTAATTCCTTTACAACAACAACTTCTTGAGAAAACAAATTTATACAAAGATTTAATTAGACAAGAAGGTTCAGAAAATCTATTTAGACCTAATACTGCTGGTGCTAAAGCTTTAAAAGACCAAATAGAATTAATTACCGAAGAAATTGAAAAATTACAAAATGCTACTGCTACAAGTTTCTTGAACATAGCAAAAGGTATGAAAAATCTTTCATTAGAAGAAGGTCAAGAAGTACAAGATGTATTTAGTAGTATAGCAGAAACATTTGATGGTGAAGCGGGTGGAAAATTAATAAAAAATTTTGCAAGAAAATTTAATATATCACAACAAGAAGCGCAAAAAATTATATCCCAAGGCCTTCTATCTACAGCTCAATTTTTATCTTCTGCTGCTTTAACTGATGAGCAAGCTTTTAACAAAGCAGCAGATGTATTTCGTACTTACCAAAATGATATTGTTTCTACAAATCACGAATTAAAAAAAGTTAATGACGAACTTAAAACTGAACAAGACATAGCAACACAAAATATGGCAAATCAATCAGGTCTTTTAGTTCAATTTATAGAAAGAATGAGCAGATTATCTGGTGCTGAAACTGATATGTTAAGGGATAGTATGAAAGGAACTCTTGAAGCATACAATGATATAGCAGGACAAGTTGGAAGTGGTTTAGAAAAAATTCCGGAAATAGTTTTCTTTACCGACCCAGAAGCTCAAATAAAAGTATTTAAAGTACTCAATGGAGAAATAGATGAAGTCGCAGATAGTACTTTAGCTGCCTCACAATCTGCTGATGATTTGGTTAATAAATTTAATGAAGCATTAAGTCCTTTAAGAGAAATGAAAGATTTACTAGAAGACATTGCAGACCCAGAATTAATAAGCATGGATTCTATTGAGGGTGGTGTTAAAAAAGCACAAGAGCTAGAACAAGTTCTTGAATTAGGAGTTTTTAGATTACTAGAAGAAGGTTACCCTGCTTTAGCTTTGAGTTTTGCTGAGGGTGGTATAGAAGCAGAGAATTTAGGTAGATTAATAACAATAATGAACTCTGGTATAGAAGAAAATACAGGATTATTAATGACAATGGAAGATGGTTTAATAGATTCTAATGAAGATTTAAGTTACCTAACTACTTTGCAAGCAGATACACTTGGTAAAGTAACTAAAGAATTAAGAGACTCATATGGGTTAAGTCAAAGTACTCTTTCTGTAAAACAGCAACAAGTACTTATAGATAAAGTTTCATTGTCAAGACAAAAAGAAATCAAAAATGAAAATAAAAGTATGTTGTCTATTGCCAGAGAGATTGTAAATATGGCTAGAGCTGAAAGAGACGCAAGAGCTGATATAAAAGAAATGACTGATGACATTACAGCTTTATCTGCTGATTTAGTTTATGACAATATAACCATAACTAATGCAATGAGAGACCAATTAGAAATTGAAATTGCAAAAGCTGAACTTGATAAAGCTATAGCAGAATATGGTAGAGAAGATGTAGTAACTAAATCTGAAAAATTAAGTTTATTACAAATGGAACTAAATATTACAAGAATGAATGATAAATTATCTCAACAAATGACTGCTAGAGAGAAAAAATCTATTAGAGATAAACAAAAAGAAATTAAATTTTTACAAATGGCTGTAGAGCAGGGTGTTGCAGAACAATTAGATTTAGATGTTGCTCGTGAAGAATTAGCTGAATTAACAAAACCAATGGCCTCTGTTGAAAAAGAAATATTACAAATACAAAAAGAATTAGCAGAAGCAGAACTAGAAATAGCTAAAGAAAGAGCAAAAGGTTTATCCCCAGAAATAATATCTGCTATTGAAAATTATAATAAAGCACTTGGTGTAACTACTGATAGAAATGATGAAGTAAAACAAAAGCAACAAGAATTATCAGACGCAACTACTGATTTGAATTTTGATTTAGCAGAAAATGCTGAAAGATATGATGAGATAGCTTCTAAATTTCCTAATTTTAAAGACGAAGTATTAGAAATTGCTGGAATGGTTGGAATACCAGATGAAATGTTAACTGCTGCTTTAGATTCTATGGATAAATCAGTTACTGAATTTATTAATTATGTAGAGTACGCAAGAAAATTTAGAGATAGTGTTATAAGAGGTGAAGACGGTGGGGCAGATTGGACACAATCTCAAGAAGGTATACAAAATTGGATGGACTCTGACGCTTACAGAAATATGAATACATATAAACCGGGCGACAGAACTAAACCACCTCCATGGGACCCAAGTATAGTACCTCCTAGTGGGCCAAGTGAACCAGACCAACCAAAAACCTCTTGGTGGGAGAAAGCTGCTCAATTTATTGTTTACCCTCAAGGAAGTAATGTTCCAAAAATTGATTTTGCTAAAGAATTTAACAAAATTACTTTAGATAATTCTTTAGGATTTACTGGATTTGGAGGTTATCCCGGTCAAACTCCTCCTAATTTACCTAAATATAAGAGTAATGACCCAAGCTATATAGGACTTACAGACTTAGCTAAAGAATTTATATTAAATCCTATAGGGAAAGCAGCTAGCAGTGTTGACTGGAACAGTGTAATGGATATACAAAACACTTGGATGGGTAAAGCGTACGGAGGTAGTGTTCCTGTAGGTCAATCGTCTATTGTTGGCGAAATGGGACCAGAAGTTATTATGTCAACACCGGGTGGAACTTCTGTATTTCCTAATAAAACCGGAAGTGGCTATGGAGGTATTACAGTAGAGAATATGAATGTTAACATTACAGGACTTCCTGCTGACCCAATATCTGCAAGAAAAGCTGCTATAAATATAAGAAAAGAATTAACAAAGCTTGAAAAAGAAGGCAATGCTGGTACTGGTTTGAGGAATAGATAATGTTTGCAAAAATAAAAGATAATATAGGTTTAATAGCAACTGCTATTGCTCTTATGGGAACAATAGGAACAGGTTTATCAACTGCTGGCGAAATAGTAAACACTCTTCAAGGCATTGATGACAGAATGAATCAAGTTGAAGTAGATTTTGAAATGCTAAAAGAAAGCACATTCGTACAAGGCGATATAGCTGTTCTGTTTGAAAAAGTGCAGAAACTAGAAATAGCTAATGATACTAACCAATATGTCCAAATTGAAAAATGGGAATGGGATGATATGAAAATACAAATTACTCGTCTTGAAACACAACTTATGGACCAAGAACAAGATTTAATGCTAGTCAGAGAAATACAAACTAGATTAGCTTGGATAGAAGCGAATTGTTGTAGATAATGATTGATAATAAAGAAAAACATTATTTAAAAGCTTGTAAATCAGATTTTAAATGCGGTAATTATTTTTATGGACCTAAATATCAGTTCTGTGAAAAATGTAGAGCAAAGGAGATGTGCTAATGGCTAATACACATCAAGTTACTATTGGACATTTAAGTTTTACTTCCCCTAGTAATTTAAACTTTCAAACAGACCCAACAACTAGAAACTACAATTTATCTGGAACAATAGCTCATACATCTGATAATAAATTGGATTTAGATGAAGTTAAATATATTAGAGATGAACTTTCTTCAATGGCTAATTATGGAATATTTTACCCTTTAACTTATACAGGAGATAGCTCACTTAAAGGATATTGTAAAATTGAAAATGCTAGCGTAGATATTACAAGATATGGTGGTGCTGGTGTTAAATATAACATATCCGGTACATGGTTAGGAAATCCCGGAGAAATAAGATTTGAATCACAATTCTCTGGTGCGTTATTAGATAATGACCATAGTATTACTTCTACTACTTCTCAATTTTTTGCTATACCAGAACAAGCATATTCAGTACACATACCTACTGTAGGAACTGGTTCAGCTCCAAATGTTGAAACTAGAATTGCTAGCTACGGAGAGGGAACAATTAACTTAAATTACTTTAGTGGTGCAAACATAAGAACAGACAATGTTGAATTTGAGTGTAACCCTATAGATTATTTAAAAGGCGCAGTAAAGGTTTCTACTAATGGAAAAGTTAGAAATGGTTTATTAAGTCCTAACGATAATGTTGACCAAGCAGTTATAGAAAATGGATTAGTAAAGTTTGAGTTAACAAACAGTAATACAGAATCAAGATTTACAATATCACTTTGGGATAGTGATGATTGGAGAAGTGTAAAAGAGTTTGCCTTATCTAAAGGTACATCACAAACAGAATGGTTAGGTTGGAATACAGTACAGATTATTAAAAACTATGCTGAGTGTGCAACATTAAGATTTACTTCACAAGCAAACAATGATGGTAGTGGTAGGTTGACATTTGATGTTTCTCTAAGAAGAGGGTCAAGATACTTTAGCTTGATTGTTCATTCTTACGGAAATGCTGACGAAATAAGAATACAGAGAACAACCACAGAAGCATGTAGTTCTGGTACAGGTTATATTGTATCTTCTACAAATGATTCAGAAGGAAACTTTTTTATTCTTGGTTCGCCTAACACCTTTAGCGAAGATTTAACTGAAGGTGGAATTTACCTTACTGCTACACAAATGAAGGCATTTATAGGTTTTTGTTTTGACGGAACTTCTGCTGCTGGAGAAAATACTGCGGATAAAATGAGAGACGCATATTTTGATTATTTGTATGAGCATGTAAGGGTAATTCGTTCATGAGTGTAAATGAAAAATTAATGACTCCCGGCACATTTAATGTGCTATTAAATTTAGAAACAACACCAAACTCTGTTGTCAATACTGTTGAGCCATGGGGTAACATAGTTCTTACTCCTACAAGAATATCCCCAGAGGAATTTACTGACGCACAAATTCGTGATATGGCTAGGTATGTAGGTATTATAACTTCTCAAGAAATTGGAGAAGAAGGTATAGATGTAAGCGGTCAAGGTGTACTTGCATATTTAGGTGATAGTGATTCTCGCGGTATGGTTCTTGCAAGAAATGCAGGTGTAGGTGCTGTAAGAAGTTATGTTAATGACACATTAGATGATGTTATTGATAGAAATACTTCTACTCCTTATGGAATACTAAGAGATGAAGAAACTAATCAAAGAGCTGTAAGAAAAGGTACAGTAACTGAAGTTGATTTTGATACAACAGTATTATTACTTAACTTTGAAGGTACTGATGGAGATACTACAACTACTGATGGTTCTGAATATACTCAAAATCAGATAATTACATTTATTGATACTGCTGATATATCTAGTGACCAAGCAAAGTATGGAAGTACAAGTCTTAACTTATCAACTGATGGATATGTAACAGTTGCTGATAGACCAGAATTAGATTTAACATTTAGAGATTTTACAATTGAATGGTGGGAATATAGAACATCTTCTAGTGGTAATGCTACTGTTATTGCTAGAAATAACGACACTTATTCTCCATGGATAGCCGGTAAATTAGTTAGTGGTAACAATAGATTTCTTGTAACACACGACGGAGATGGTTATAACGAATCAGAAGACTTAAACATGAATATGGGTTCTATTAACTTAAATCAATGGAATCATTTTGCCGTATCTCGTCAAGGAGGAAAATTTAGAACATTCAAAAACGGTGTTAAAGTTTCAGAAGCAACTAGAGATGAGCTTTACATAAGAGTTAGTTCTGAATCTTTGCAAATTGGTAAAGGACAGGATGGTAACTATTTTGAAGGGTATTTAGACGCTTTAGTAATTACTAGAGGAGAAGCAAAGTATTGGGACTCTCCTTTTCTTTTTAGTGTAAATCCTCCATCAGCACAGACTGCTGCTAAAACATATACAGGTAAACACTATATGGAGTCTGCATATAAAGCTATAAAAGATGTTTGTGTAGCTTTAGGTGCAGAGTTCAAAATGAACAATGACGGAACTATAGATGTTGGTCCACCTTCTGCTTTATTTACGGGACATGAAAACAATACACCACAAGGAATGATTGTTAGAGATTTATCTGGTGCTGACCCACAAATAAAAGGTTATTCTGGAATAGATTTAAGTACAGAGTTCAACGCAGAAGATTATGTAAGCCGTGTAGAACTTATAGCCTCTAACTATGGTGTAGAAATAAACTTAGGTCAAGCAGACGCTAAAAGTGTACCTTATAAAGATTTGTTTGGTAATACATTAGAGAGAATACAGATACTATCTGAAAATGATGTACCAGATTCATTAAGAGATGTAAGAGCAGAAGCATACTTAAATGAATACAATAAAATACAGAAAACTTTAAATGTAGGTTTAGAAGATTATGATGTTTCTGGAGATATTGGTGTAGGAGATATTATCTTTGTCTGGGACCCAGATGTAGGATTTGAAGATACAGACAATGACGCTAATTTAGAAAACAGAGATAAACACGAAATAACTTATCAAGGTCAAATATTACATCCAATAAAAATTAGAGTTATGGGACTTAGCTTTCCTATAACAGATGAAATGGGTGTGTTTTATAGAGATGGTAATGGTAATTACACAGATTTAACAGATTATGTAGAGTTTGAAGTTGGAGTAACTCAAATAGAAGTAGGTTCTACTACAAGAAATATAAACGAAGATTTAAGAGGTTCTGGTTCAATAATTGCAGTTGGTGGTACTAATGAATTTACAGTACCAGACGCACCTACAGGTTTTACTGCTGCTACTGGAACTTATCAAGATGGAACAGGTAGACCTTTTGCTTTTGCTAAGTTAAGTTGGGAACAACCTACTAACACTGACGGTTCAAGAATTACTGATGGAAATATGTATCGCGTAAGATACAGACAGGTAACTGATAGTGATGGTAATAACTTAATTGACCAAAACGATAATCAAGTTACTGACTATGAATACTTAACAGTAGAGTTTGGAACTACATCTGTAGTTATAAAAGGTTTAGGTTCTCAAAACACTTATGAGTTTGGAGTAGCTGCAATTGATAACTCTGGATTCTCTGGAGGATTTAGTGTGCTATCAGCAGTAGCTATGCCGGCAGACGCAACTGTCCCACCAGAACCATTGCCTCCAACAGGTACTTATGGAACTGTTGCTGGTAATCCAACTCGTGTACAGATACAACATAACTTAGGTGCAGCTAAAGACTCAGATGGAAACCCTATTTCTAACCCTACAAACTTTTCTCTACCAGTAGATATTGACCACTTAAATGTTTATCGTGGTCTTACATCAGATTTTACAATTAGTTCTAGTAATTTAGTAGGACAAATAGAAGCAAAGTCAGCACATGTTACTTTAGGAATACCAGCTATTGGTGATTTCCCTTCATCAACAGAAGGTGTTGCATATTATAAAGTAACAGCAGTTGATGTTGCTGGTAACGAATCAGACCCTTCTACAGCAGGTCAAGTAACAGAGGTTTTAATTAATACTCAATTTATATCTAACGCTGCTATTACAAGTGCAAAGATAGAAGACTTAGCAGTTACAAATGCAAAGATAAATGATTTATCTGCTGGAAAAATTACCGCAGGAACTATTAGCGGTAAAGAAATTATTATAGATACAGATAGCTCTGACCCATTAAATCCAGTACTTGGAACAATAAGAAGTGACAACTATGTTAACGGTACAGCAGGTTGGATAATTAAGTCCGATGGTACAGTTGAGTTCGAGGGCGGAGAGTTCCGTGGTACACTTAGAGCTGGGGAGATACACATAGGATAATGGCAGTAGCAGACGGATTTCATGTAGATACTAACGGAAACCTTTGGTTAGGTTCTGATAGAGAAACTTTTGACGCAACAACTCGTTCAGAAGCACCTTTCTATGTTTATGCAAATGGTGACTTAGTAGCAAATTCTGGAACTTTTTCTGGAGATATTTCTGGTGCTAGTGGTACATTTACCGGTAGCATAACTGGTGCTAGTGGTACTTTTACAGGTGACTTATCTGGTGCAGATATTTCTGGTGGAACAATAAACATTGGTAACGGTACATTTCAAGTAGATTCATCTGGTAACTTAACAGCTACCTCTGCAACTATTTCCGGTTATATAAACGCTGGTGGTGCTGCTACTGATATTAATGATAATTCTACTCAAATAAATGGTGGAAGAATACAAGCAAACAGTTTAGATGTAAATAGTGTTATTACAAATGATTTAGATTTTAATAACTTATCAATAGATTCACAAGATATTATAAATACACTTGTTGATAACGCAATATTAGCCAAAATAACTAATGGTGCTATATCAGAGGCTAAATTAGGTTCTATATCCGCAAGTAAAATTACTGCTGGTACTTTGTCAGGTTTTACAATATCTGGTGGTTCTGTTACTGGTGTAGCAGTAAATGCTACAGGACTTGATGTTACTTCCACTGCTTCAGACGCAATTGATTGTGCTGGTGGTGTAGACGCAGAAGGTGTAGTGAGTGGTTCTACATTTCAACATTCTCAAACAAGCTCTAATGTAGGATTTGCTTCAAGTTATGTATATTTAAGAGGTGGTGGCACAACAGATTTTGCTGGTGGTGATGAAAATATAAGCTATCATCATTTAAGACCATCTTTTAATAATCTTTATGACTTAGGTACATCTAGTTATAGATGGGATGATGTATATGCAACTAACGGAACAATAAATACTTCTGATATAACTTTAAAAGAAAATATTGTAGCAACAGATTTAGGTTTAGACTTTATAAATGATTTGACACCTATTGAATTTACTTGGAAAGCTTACGGTGGCGGAACAGTTTCACAAGGACCAGATTTAGATGATATAACTATCGAAACACCACCAGCTGGAACTAGAACACACTTAGGTTTTTCAGCACAAGATATAAAAGAAAAATTAATTACTCATAAAGGTGCTGAACAAAATATAGCTGTATATACAGAATCACAATATGACGAAAATTTCAATTCAGAAACTATGACTAATGAATTTGGACTAAGAACAGCAGAGCTTATCCCAGTGTTGGTAAAAGCTATACAAGAACTCTCAGCTAAGAATGATGAGCTAGAATCAAGATTGGCAGCATTGGAGGCATAATGGCTGAAGAAGTAAAAAAAACAAAACCAAAACAAAACAAAGAAGTTTTTGAATATAAGTTAATGAGCCATGGAGATAAATTATCTTTATTACTTGAAGGTATGTACGAACTAGAACAAGCTTTGTTCAATCACAATATTAATAGATTAGATGAAAAACATTCTGAATATCCAGCATGGAAAGCAACTAATGATGAATTAGAAGCAGAGGTATACAGATTAAGATATATATATGAAAAAATGGGAGGCGGATGGGATAATACTCAAGAATATGATGAGTATGGAGAACCTGTCTAATGGCCCAAGTAACACATTCTGATTTAACACTAGAGATGGCAACTGACCCATCTTATACATATACATTTGAAGGATATCAAGCAAGTAACTACATAGTAAGTATTGAATCTCTTAATGACATTCTTTATTTAGACGGTAAGTCTATATTTTCTGATGGTGCATTATCAATAGGTACAACTAATAGCAATCCTGTATATTTAGGTGCTGATTCTACTGAATACTTAAAAATAGAAACAGACGGAAAGATAAACTTTCTTTCTGGGAAAATGTCCATAAATGGAGATACCGGTACTGTTGGTCAATTCTTACAAACTGATGGTAATGGAAATATTTCATGGGAAACTATGGATTACACCCAGAATGCTTTTAGTAACATAGCAGTATCTGGGGAAGTTACAGTAACAGCAGATAATACAGAAGATACTTTAACTCTTGTAGCTGGCTCTGGTATAGATATATCAACTTCTGGTAATAATATAACAATTGCTAGCGATAGTACAGCACACAACACATTCAAATATATGGATGTTATTGCTGGTGCTGGTCAAGCTAGTGGAAGTACTATTGAAGCTGATAATCAAAATGACACTCTTACATTTGTAGCTGGTCAAGGAATAGACTTAGACTTTAACACACAAAATGACAGAATAACTATATCATCTGTACAAGTAGGTGAATCAAACCAGAATGCTTTGTCTAACATTGCAGTGTCTGGACAAAGTACAATTACATCTAGTTCTCAAACAGATAGTATTGAATTAGCTACTTCTACAGATAGAAATAAATTAGAGATTACTACAGATACATCATCTAATACTGTGAATCTAAAAGCTGTCTTACCAAGAACTTTAAGTATGAGTGGTAGAATACCAACAAGGCTAAGTGACGGTACACTATCTGGAATGCCTGTTAAAAACCACTTTGTCAACCGTACAGTATCTGGTGCAGAAGTAAGTGGTGGAGGTACATCCGTAGGTTTTAGTACTCGAGCTGTTGTTTGTAATGAAGCTGATGGAACTATTCATAAAGTAACAATGCCGGCTTCAAATAACAATAGTCTTTTATTTACATTAACAGAAGCAGACGGAAGCACACAGCAAGAGTTTGAAATAGATATGGCAGAAAGCAATATATAAATGGCAGTAAAATCCCCAATTAGGTATGTGTTCGATGGCGATGGTAATATTGTCGAATTTTCCGAGTTTCAAGCCGCAGATTTTATTGCAATATCAGATGGTGGTACTGGAGCTAATACAGCTTTAGGTGCCGCACAAGCTTTAGGTTTAGAAATCGGTGTAGAGGTTCAAGCCTATGATATAAACTTAGACCAATTAGCTGCTTTAAATCCAACAGATTCAAACTTTATTGTTGGTAATGGTTCAGAGTGGGTAGTAGAATCTGGCTCTACAGTTAGAGATTCATTAGGTTTAGGAACATCTGATGATGTTCAATTCAACACAATACTTACATCAAACTTAACAGTTAGTGGTCCTTCTATAGCATTAGAGGGAGCTACAGATGACGCTTTTGAAACTACTTTATTAGTTACAGACCCAACTGCCGATAGAACAATTACTTTTCCAGACGCAACTGGAACTGTAGTACTAGATAGCCTTGCACAAACTTTAACAAACAAAACTATTGACTATGACGATAACACTATACAAGATTTTGAATTAGGTGCATTTAAAGCCTCTGTCATTGTTACTGAAGTAGAAGGTATTGGCTCTAACGATAGTGATACACAAATTGCAACTACTGCCGCAATCATTGATTATGTAGGAGCACAACTTACACTTGAAGACTTAGACTTTGCAGGTGATACAGGAACCGGTGCAGTTGATTTAGACAGTCAATCGCTTACTATTGCTGGAACTGCAAACGAAATAGAAACTAGTGCTAGTGGTCAGACTTTGACAATTGGTTTACCAGATGATGTAACAATTGGAAACAACTTAACAGTAGATGGTACTTTTTATTCAGATGATATAACTGCCGCTTCTATTAGTGCTACTGGTGATGTAACTATTACAGGAAACCTTACAGTTCAAGGTAATACCACTTCTGTTGAATCTAATACAGTAACTATTGGCGACGCAATACTTGAACTTAATGCAGATGAAACTGGAGCACCTACTGCTAATGCTGGTTTAGAAGTAAATAGAGGAACAAGTACTAATGTAGATTTACTTTGGGACGAAACTAATGATAGATGGACAGTTGGAGCTTATGATTTTGTAGCCGCTAACTTTATCGGAGATTTGACAGGAACAGCTGATGTAGCTGACGCTTTGTCATCTGCGGTAACGGTAGAGCTTACAGGAGATGTATCTGGTTCTGCAACATTTACAAATGCTGGAGATACTGCAACAATATCTGCCACTATTCAACCAGACAGCGTTGCTTTAGGAACAGACACAACTGGAAACTATGTAGAAGATATTACAGCTGGAGATGGTCTTTCTACTACTGGTACAGCAAGTGAAGGTCAAACACCAACTCTTTCTGTAAATGTAGATGATAGCTCTATAGAAATAGACACTGATATATTACAAGTAAAAGCACTTGGTATAACAAATGCAATGCTTGCTGGTTCTATTGAGAATGCAAAACTTACAAATAGCGATATAACTTTTACAGACGGAACTACTCCTAGCGATATAGCTCTTGGCGATACAGTTACATTTACAGGTGGTACAGGTGTAACAATAACTAATACTGCTGGAAACTTTGATTTTAGTTTTGACATAGCAGAAGTAAAAGCTGATATAGATGAATATGCACAAGACGCACTTAATGACGCATTTACAGCTGGAACTCAAACAAGAATAACAGTAGCTTATGATGATAATGCAAACTCACTAAGTTACACAGTTGAAGATGATTTATCTCTTTACGACAACACTACTTCTGCTTTTATAACTGCAAGTAGTACAGATACACTTACAAACAAAACTTTTGACGCTAATGGTACTGGTAACAGTATATCTAATATTGAAGTAGCAGATTTAGCTGCCTCTGCTGTTGTAACAGAAGCCGAAGGTATAGGTTCAAATGATAATGATACAACTATTCCTACATCTGCTGCTGTTGTAGATTATGTAGCTGCGCAAATTACTTTAGAAGATTTAGATATAGCTGGCGATACTGGAACTGGTTCAATTGACCTTGATTCTCAAACACTAACAATAGCTGGTGGAACTGGACTTGATACTACTGTATCTGGTCAAACAGTAACAGTAGATATTGACAGTACTGTAGTTACATTAACTGGAACTCAAACTTTAAGTAACAAAACACTTGAAGCCACAACTATAGCTGGACATCTGATACCCGACACAGATGTTACCTATGACTTAGGTTCTAGTACATATAAGTTCAGAGATTTATATCTAAGTGGTTCATCAATCTACTTAGATACAAATACAATAACTTTAAATAGTGGAAACTATGAATTTAGTGATGGTTCAAATATTATTACAATGCCAATTGCTTCTACTGATACATTAGTCGCAAGAGATACTTCAGACACATTAAGTAATAAGACTGTTATAGATACAGATAACACAATGGTTAAAACTATTGTTGTTGATGTAGCTAATAATAAATTTAGATTTAATGGAGTAGAAGAAGCTACTCTTAACTTAGAAGCAAATATCAACTATAGATTTGATTTATCAGACACATCTCTTGCAACAGATAACTTTGCATTGTCTGAAACAGAAGATGGTTCTAACACAGTAGTTAGCTCTACTTATGTAACAGATGAGTTTGACCCATCACAAATTATTTCAGACACAATTACATTTACAGCTGCTCATGGTCTAACAACTGGAGATGAGATTCAGTATGACCAAAATGCTGACTTTGAAATTGACGGTTTAACAAGTGGGACTGACTATTATGCAATAGTAGTAAGTACTACTGAAATACAAGTTGCAGCTTCTGCGTCTGACGCAAGTGCTGGAACACAAATAACTATTGCAAATGGTAGTGCTACAACTAACCAATTATTTAGAACATATACCTACACCTATGGTAGTGAATATACAACTGGATTAACTACTGTTGGTACACAAGGTCAAGCTGGTGCTTATAAAGAATTAAGAGTACATACTACAACCCCAGAACTTTTCCCATTCTCTTCTGCTAATGCTAACAGAGGTGGTAGAGCAAAAGGTAGACCACAAGGTGTAGGTCGATTTGCTTCTATTGACTCTGCTGATGAGTTAACAAATAAAACAATAGACCTAGAAGAAAACATAATAAAGATTACTTATGCCGTAACTGTAGCAGTTGGTACTGATGGAAACAATAAGTTTTTCATAGATGGAGAAGAAACTGCTTCATTAGCACTTGTATCTGGATTTAGATATATCTTTGACTTGTCAGACTCTTCTACTGCTACACATCCATTTAGATTTAATGACGAAAAAGATGGTACAGGAACTGACTTAACAACAAATGTTACTTATTCTGGAACACAAGGAACTGCCGGAGCATACGCTCAGATAGATGTCAACTCTACTACACCAGACTTAGTTTTCTACTATTGTTCATCACACTCTGGAATGGGTGGAAACTCAGTATTAACTGTAGCTGGTGCAGACTTATCTACACAAACAACTGATGACTTAACACAAGGTAGTACAAATCTTTACTACTCAGACACTTATGTAGATAACTATTTACAAGGTGGAACTGGAATAACATATTCTTCTGGAACTTTAAGTGTTGATTCATCAATAATTACAAATCAAACTGCGTTCTCTGGAACTATAGATACTGCACAAGATTTAGTGTTGATGTGGGATAATTCAGCTTCAGATTTAAGAAAAACAACAATAGCAGCTATTTTAGCTAACGCTGGTGCTGGAACTATGTCTAGCTTTACATTTACTGATGGAACATTAAGCACACCTATAACTGACGGAGATACAGTAACTATAAATGGTACTACTAACGAAATAGAAGTTTCTGTCGGAACAGACAGTGTAACTATAGGTCTTACAGATGAAATATCTGTAGATGTAAATGGTGCAATACATGTTAAAGGTAAAAACGAATCTGGCTCAACAATTACAAAAGGTACCCCAGTATATATATCTGGTCAAGCAGGAAATGGTCAAGAGTTTACAGTAGATGTAGCTGACGCTGATAATACATCAACAATGCCAGCAGTTGGTATTGCTTATGCAGACTCAAATAATAACTCTCAAATAACAATTGTTACACACGGTAAGTTTATCGGAATTGACACTTCTTCATTTACAGTAGGAGATAATTTATATGTTTCTACAACTGGAACATTAACAAATACAGCTCCAACTGGAGAAGCTTCTGGAATACAAAAGATTGCAAAAGTAATTAGAGTAAACGCAAGTGATGGTCAAATCTATGTTATGGGTGCAAGCAGAACAAATGCTACACCTAACTTAGATGATGGAGATATCTTTATAGGTAATGCTTCTAACCAAGCAGTTACAGCTTCATTAGATACTAAGATTTCAGATTATTTAGGAGCTGGTGGAGATATCACAATTGGTGGTAACTTAATAGTTCAAGGTACAACTACAACAATAGATTCTACAAGTATTAATGTACAAAATGCTTTTGTCTTTGAAGGAACAACAGACGACGCTTTTGAAACTACATTAACAGTTGTAGACCCTACTGCTGATAGAACAGTATCACTCCCAGATAATGATGGAACAATACTATTAGATTTACCTTCAATTATTTCTGGTAGAACAGTACATAGCGGAACTCTTGATACAACAAATGATACCGTCTTACTTTATGACGCTTCTATAACAGGATTAAGACAAATATCTGTATCAGCATTATTAGCTTCTGCTGGTTCTGGAAATATGTCAAGTTTCTTAGTTGGAGCTGATAGCGGAACTGCTGAGTCTGTAACTGATGGACAAACATTAACTATTACAGGTGGAACAGGAATAGATACAACTGTATCTGCTTCTGATACTGTAACTATTGATATAGACAGTACAGTTATTACAACTAGTTCTTCTGTAAATGATTTAAGTGATGTAAATGCTTCTGGAGCTCAAAATGAACAAGTATTACAATACAATTCTGGAGCTGGAGAATGGCAACCTGCTTATGTATCTGGCGGTGGCGGTGGAGGAACTGCGGATTCTATTCAGCTTATAAACTTCTTAGGTATAGAAGAATATATACCAGTAACTAACTCTGAAATACCATTTACAGAGCACGACGGTACTACAGATACTTCAGACCCATTACCAATAACAGGTTCTGTATTAGATTTTCAAGAAACAACAGATGGTGTTACATTTACTGATGATGATATTCAGTTAGCTGTATCAAGAGAAACATTCCAAGTTATTTCTAATGAAGAAGGAACTACATCAGTATCTACTACTGAAACAACAGATACCGTTAGTTTCTTTACACAAGGTAAGAAACGATTTGAAGTAGATGAGTTAGGTGTTGCAATAGGTGAAGATGGTATGGGTTATAGAAATAATGACACATACGACGAAACACAAACAGTTCCTCAAAATCAAAACATGATGATGGTTGGTCCTATAACATTTGGTGGAACTATAACTGTCGAAGGAAGATTGGTGGTAGTATAAACTTATGTCAAGAATAGAAGTTAATGAAATAGCTAAAACACCTACAGGTACAGAAGTTACTTTAGATTCTAAACTAGTTTTAGATGACACAATTCAGTTAAAGAATTACACTACTTCTCAAGTTTCGGCTATTTTAAATCCAGCAGATGGACAGATGGTTTTTAATTCTGAAACCGGTACTGTTCAAGTTTATAGAGAATTAACATCTTTATGGACAGATGTTGGTGGTACAGAACATACTCAATCGTTCAATACAATTATTGCTACAGGTCAACCTAATATAACTACAACAGAACAAAACGATACTCTTACATTTGTTGCTGGTTCTGATATTACACTTACATTTAACAGTGCTAATCAAAGTATTACTATAGACCATGATGGACTAGATACTTCTGCTGTAGCTCAAAATATAGTTGCAGACGCTGATAGTACAAGAGATTTAGGAACAACAGATACTAGATGGGCTAATGTCTATCTTGATAGAATTTATATAGGCAATATGGATATACAATCTATTAACCTTGGTGTAAACTCTGACAAGCTAGTCGTATCTGACCAAGTAGAAGTATCTGGAATTATTGAATCTTCTGATACAGGTGGAACAGGTATTCCTGTAGAGGGTGGGTTAAATCCAGATTCAATTAAAACAGATAGTTTATCTGAAAAAACATCTAGTGCAAATATAGATTTAGAAAATGATTTAGTATTGGCTAGTGGTGTAACAATAGACTTTACTAACGGTTCTGCTACAGGATTAGCTGGCGGTGGTGGTGGAACAAATATGAACTTACTTATGAATGGTGCTTTTCAAATTTGGCAATATGGAACTGCTGGAACACAAACAAGTAACGGTAGACCTCAAAGTGCAGATAGATGGGTTACTACTACTAATGTATCTGCTATTACACAAGCTACTTTTGCACAAGGACAAACAGATGTGCCTAACAACCCAGAATATTATGCTAGGTGGAACAGTTCTAATACTGGTACTTGTATTATGGAGCAAAGGATTGAAGGAGTCCATACTGCACAAGGGCAACAAGTCACTTATAGTTTTTGGGCAAGAACAGCTTCTGGAACTAAAACATTAGATGTACAAGTGACACAACAGTTTGGTGTAGCTGGTGGGTATTCACCTGCTGTGACAACAGCTGGTAGTTCACACAGTATCGATACTACTTGGACACAATATAGTGGAACAATTTCAGTACCTAGCACATCTGGAAAATCATTAGGTACTGCTTCTAATCAAGCTATACACGATTGTCTAAAATTTCAATTCAAACACAGTGGTTCTTCATTTGATATATATTTAGCAAATATCAAATTAGAAAATGGTGGTAGTGTAACTTCTTTTGAAATACCTCATTACAACGAAGAGTTTACAAAATGTACAAGATTTTTCCAAAAAGTAGGTGCTGGGACAAATGCAATTATTGGTTGGGGTGGTGGTTCTCGTAATAATGTTTTTGACGGAATACTTCCATATAAACTAGGACCTATGTATAGATTTCCTACAAAAATACACTCTGGACAATATAGATTTGTAAGAGGTATTTATAACGAGTACGGAAACTACTTAAACCATAACTTCAACAGTCATACTGATGACATAGGTTGGGGTTGTTGGAATGTAGATATTGGTAATAACTTAACAAGCTATTTTGTGACTATTGCAGGTGGTAATAGCAGCATGAGATGGTATTGGGACGCGGAGATACAATAATGGAACCAGCAGAAGATAAACAAGTATTAGAGAACATAGATTACATTGAAAAGTGCTATGGACCTACCGGAGATTTAGACTTAATAAATATTTGGTTTATAGAAGATATAGATAATATATCCTGCAATCCAGATTACGAAAACACCGAAGGAGATTACTGGTGTGATATGGTAAAAGAATGGATAGCAGTTGAAGGTAATGATTTTACAGAAATAAGGTACCCAACAGATGAGTAAGATAACAGTTGACCAAATAGAAACTACTGGTGGCAGTAAGTTAATTATTAATGATGGTATATCGTTTAATATACCTGTAAGAATAAAAAACTATACAACTGCGCAAGTTAATGCACTTACTGGTATGGAAATTGGCGATTTAGTTTATGATACAGATTTAGAATTACTTAAAATATACAATGGTACAGATTGGTTAGAAGTTGCAGGTGCTCCTAACGAATTTGATGTCATTAATGAAAGTACATTGGCTAGTGGTGTAACTACTGACGGTGTATTACACAAAGACGGAGAAGTTTACACAGATAGAATTTATGAACAAAACGCAGGTGCTGGTGTGAACATTGATGGTACTTTAATTAAAGATATCGGAATTGAAACTGACACAATAGTTGAAGCTACTGCAAATCAAGGTGTAACAATAGAAGGCTCTGTTTTAAAAGATGGAGGTATAACTGTAGCAGGAGATATACTACCAGATACAGATTCAACACATGACTTAGGTAGTACTACTTACAAGTTTCAAGATTTACACTTAGCTGGTTCAACAATCTATTTAGGTGCAAGAACAATAACTGCTGATTCTAATGATTTGAAAGTAGATGGCGGTATAAAAGCTGATAGCATATCTGAATTTACTGCTGCTGGTGGAATAACTATTCCTTCTAATATCACATTTACAGGTGAACTAGATATGACCAGTGCTACTGGTGTAGGATTTCCTACTGGTAAAGTAGGTAACTGGGAATATTCTTTTTCTGATACTGAACAAACATTTGCAGTACCTTATGATGATACAGGTATAGAGATTACTCCACTTACAACAACAATCTTTCCTACACAGGGTAACTCTAAAGTAATGATTATATTGACATTATATGGAGAAGCAGCTGCGCACGATATGATGGGTTATTTCAGTAGAACAGTATCCGGTTCTGCTGAAGTTAAATTAAGACCCACAGCTATTACAGGACAAAGAGGTTCTTTTATGGTTGGTAACTATCCAGACGGAGATTATTCCAGTACACCATATCAAACAAATTATACTTATATTGATAGTCCTGCAACAACTAATTCAACTGTTTACAAACTTTATTTAGCAAGAACTGGTAATAGCACTGTTAACTTTAGATTTAACGGGACAATCAATACAACTACCGCTTTGAACTATGAAAAAGGACATTCAACAGTAACATTATTGGAGCTCTTAGCATGAACAGTTTAAATGATTATTGGATATCAGAAGCTATATTATTATTATCTCCAGATTCAGTATTTGTAGTTTCTGGAACAACAGAAGATGATATTAGTTGGAGTAATGATGTTGAACATCCAACTTGGGAAGATATAGAAGCTAAAGCTCAAGAGTTATTAGATAATTATTTAGCTAAAGAATATCAAAGAGATAGAAAAAGCGAATATCCATTAATTAGAGAACAATTAGATAAATTGTTTCATGACATTGAAAATGGAACACTTGATACTACAGGTGAATTTTATAACGCTATAAAGGCAGTAAAAGACAATAACCCTCAACCAGAAGAAGGCGAAGCCTCATGATATATAAAATTGTAAATGAACTATTCATGGTAAAATTTAATCAATCCCTATTACTTTTGATGGAGAGTAACTAATGAGTACTATAAGAGTAACAAATATTGAATCATTGGACGCTGCTAATGACCCTGTTGTATTTAATTCTGATATTCAGATGACTTCTCCTTTAACAATTGTAAGTAAAACACAAGCAGAAATAGACGCTATATCCAGCCCTACAAGAGGAACAATAATTTTTAACACAGACGAAAATATACTAACTCAATATGATGGTACAAATTGGATTGAGTATAACAAAACAAAAGTAAATATTGGATTGGTGGTAGCTCTTGGCTAAAAAATTAATTCAATCGTACTATACAATAGACGCAGCTAATGACACAATAAAATTTCCTAATTATGTAAAACAAGAAGAAATATATCTTATCACAGATGTTGAGACAGGAACTATACTTGTAAACTTCTCTGACCCAGACTTAGAAGTAGCTACATGGAGTTGGAGTGAAGCTGACGAAGAATTAACAATTACTACTACTGCTGATTTAAGTGCATTAGGTGTAACAGACAGTTCAAAATTGCAGATTATTGTAGATAGACCTCTTAATGAAATAGAGGTAGCGGACTCTCTTTTAGACCCAGTACACAAAATTCGTGTATCAACTCCAGAGAACCTAATTGACACAGACTTTGAGTATGGACTTCAGCCTACTAAATGGGAGACATTAGAGTTATCAAATAATGTTCCTTCTTTCTATGTAGCAGACGGAGACGCTGCTTTACAAATAGTTACAGGGATTACTGCTAAAGCAGGTTCTGATATTGTTACAGTAAGTTGTAGTGACGAGCACGGACTTGTAATCGGTACACCTATTGATGTGCAAGGTTTAACATCAAGAACAGCAGAAGGTAAATTCCTAATTAAGTCTGCTAGTACTACTACATTTACTTATGTTGCTAATGCAGTACAACCAAACACAGGAAGTATTGGTTCTATTTACTCTACAGTAACTCCGGGAAGATTTTATGCAGGTTCTCAAATAACATATGATAAAGACACTGGTGTTCAAACAGACGGACTACCTCAATCAACACTTAGTATTACAACTCCAAATCCACACGGATTTGTTAATAATTCAAACTTTTACTTAGTAAACACTGTTGCTACTAAAACACTTAAAGTAACAGAAACTACTACATCTGACGCACCAGATGGTAGACCTTATGTAGATTTTGCTGAAGAAGTTACAGTAACACCAACTGTAGATTTAACTAAAACAGAAACTAAAGCATGGAGACCTCCTCACTCAATTAAGTTTGACGCAACTGCTGTAAATCTTGCTAACGATACAATTGCATGGACCAATCACAGAATGCGTGCAAATGATGTAATACTTTATGTACCTCCATCTGGTGATACTCAAATAGGTGGATTAGATAGATTTGATTTTTATTATATAAAAGTATATGATGATAACCATATTCAGTTAACTACAACCAGAGATGGTGCTGCTATAAACTTTACAAATACAGGCTCATACAATTACGGTAGAGCAATGGTTGGTATGGTTTATGAAATATGGAGAGGCAGAGGTAACTACAGAGATTCTTATGGCTACGCTTATACAGTGGCAGAGTACAACAATGGTGTAGGTTCTGGTTGGGATATAAACCAGTTTGATTCAGCAGCAGGTGGATATGGATTAGGTGGTGGCGCAGATGAAGCATGGAGAACTATCGATAAAGTTATGCTTTGTTCAAGAACTAATCAAAGAATAGAAGATTATCTAAAAGACGCATACACTTACGGATTACAACAAGATTCGACAAACTATACTTTCCCGGAAACAGGAACTAAGCCAAATAGATGGAACTTCATAGAAGATGACGCTCATTGGATAGACGGTACTTGGTTCTTTAATAGAGATTACGCAGGAAGACCTTTTAGAACATCAAAAGGTGGTTTTTGGAGATTTAGAAAAAATTATAACTACAATGGTGGTTATAGATACTTTGGTGCATATTCTGGAACTAGAGATGTATTCGTAGTACCGCTTATTAGAGATGATGAAGCTGATACTTTTTATTCTGAAAATTTTGCTTTAGCTGATAATGATGATATAGCTTTGACTATAAGCTCTGGCGATATAGAAGTATTAACAGGTGTATCTACTAATAAAAACAATATTTTACAAAGCACTATATCTTCGGGAACTTATCAAGTAGAAAAAGTTGGTAATGATAGATTTAGATTAAAAAACGGAGGCACTACACAGCGAATTACAGAAGCAACTGGAGTATATGGTTGGTCTGGAACAACAGACAATGCTACTAAGAATAGTTTTTATTTACCAGACCACGCATTAAATCAAAATTCAAATATTACTATAGACGCTACACAAGGTTCATTGCCTGCTGCAACAACAGGTGCTTTGGCTCCTAAAAATCCAGATACATTACCTTTTGAATTTTCTCTTGTTAAAGCCGGTATAACTGAATATTTTAATAACAATGCAGGTAGAGTAGATATAGTAACTTCTGGAAATCCAAGTGGTACTGGATACATATCAGATGGTGTAAGAGCAGGTAGTATTAAGAGTTACTCTTATATTTCTACATCTGCAATTACCACACGATACTGGTCTCCAGTTGACCAAGTTACTGAACAGATAACATACACTCCAGCTAATATAAATGAAACAGATGTTTAC
>Ga0209932_1000046_pt1 | contig 34679 bp, 46 predicted proteins | sample SalPon2_B_H2O_MG_2_FD_185728 | JGI IMG/M metagenome (GOLD analysis project Ga0209932, IMG submission 185728) | Salt pond water microbial communities from South San Francisco under conditions of wetland restoration - Salt Pond MetaG SF2_B_H2O_MG... ...
GCCTGGGATTTCACGCACACGGATATTTATATGGTAATCACAAGGTATGCCTATTTCAAACCAAGGACGGTATTAGCTCGTCGTCTATATGTTTTAGACATGACTCGTGGATATGTAGGAAGTATGTCTAAATCACGGAAGTTTTTATAGCGTTCGCGGTCATACCTAGGCAAAAACAGTACCGTTGTTCTTTGATTTACAACTAATACACAAAGTCTAACCAATTTGTAACATTAAACATATTTATACTAATCGTGTAAAATAGTTATTATTTTTATCTCAATTATTTTACATTATATCCCAGACCAAAATGAACCCTATATGGAAATGGCTCAGGAGCAATGTTATGAATCTACGGTATACAACAGAGAAAGTCACAGTCATACCAGACTGGAGACTGGCAATTATTAATATTTCTCTCAGCATGTGCGTTATATCATGGGTAGTATATTCACTCTACACGGGCAAAACGTATGTTGAAACCGAAATACCCACAGGGGTCACAAGTGCTTGGGGTCTAGGAGGAAGCGAGTTCAAAGAAAACCAATTAAACATATACAACAACAAACCATCATTTTGCAATAATCTCGATAAATATGCATTTAACTACTCAACCGACTGGTACTACAAGGCACCAATATGCGCTTACTACACAGGTTCCGAACTGATTTCTAAATTACCATCTGGTAATGTCATGTTCTTTACCACACATATATCCCAAACGATAACACAAAGGTACACCAAACCTTCATCGGGGTGTCTCTATAATCCAAACGGAATGGAAGACGTTTATGTTAGTATGAACCAGTGCATACACACAGAATCAAACAATATTCTAGCCACAGGCATAGAAGACAGTTATTTTGCGTTCAATCATTATTACGATTCAACAATAGACTCAGGTTCCAAACCAAAAACGTACATTAGAAAAAAAGGATCAGACGATAACTTGTATACCTTCGAAGAAGGTGAATCCGTCCGTCTAAAATTATCAGATTGGTTAAGTTTGGCAGGTATAGAATTAGACAAACCACTCGATGAACAAGGTTCCGAATTCAAAAGAGAAATATTAGGATTTAACGGCACCGGTGACGATATAAACAAGTACCCATACGTAAGAACAAGTGGATTAAGATTAAACATAAAAGTCAAGTACCATAACTACGAACTTCAGAAAAAAATACATACCAGTGTAGGTAACAAAGATGTATACGCCATAATAAACGTCGAACCAAAACTCGGGTGGTTTTCTAAAGGCGACGAAATACACTACAAACAGTTACCAAATTCGTCAACATACGACATAAATAACCCAATTGATTTAACCACGGGACAACCTAACGGTATTTATACCAATTTTTACAGGTACGGTATATTATTCGATATACATCAAAGTGGTCTCATTGGTGAAATAGACTACGTCTTCGTTTTACTCCAACTAACATCCGGTCTCGTATTGTTAAGACTCGCATCTACAATAGTAGGATTCATAGCAAAGTTCATGATGGGTGAAATATCACACGTATACAAAAGTGTCATACAAGAAGAGTACGATATTGCCAAAGAAGCTGCAAGGTATGCCGCACAGGCGTGCGTTGCCGCAAAAACGTTCAAACAAGCCGATGAAGACGGAAGGGGTGATCTCGACTTCGAAGAATTAAAAAGTCTTGTAAGAGAATCGTTCTCAAAGAACTTTAACTCAGAATCAGACACAAACAGTACAAGTGATACCAGCGATACCAATAGTTTGTTCAACGAAGACGACATAACCGCAATGACATTCTATCTCATGCGCGCAGCCGATGATAAACTCAAAGATAGAATTCTAGAAAAGAAAGAAAAAACAATGGACGAATTAAAAAAATCGAAAATTTCATTACACGAGTGGCAAGAACTATGCACGGGAGGCGTTCTCGAAAGAAAAGAAATGAAAACAATAATGGATCGAAACACGTTCATAAAAGAAGTTCGCGAAAAGATTTCTAAAAAGAATAAATTGAAAAACTTATTCTTAAAAAATAAATAAATGTTTTATCTATTAATTCCATGTCTGTTTAAATAATTTTGAGTTATATTACTATTAACCATATCAAGATCTTTCTTTAAAGCCTGTATAAGCTCTTTAAAATATTTTAATGATTTTTCACCATGTTCAATCGCCTTTTTCATAGATTCAACTCGCATTTCTAATGTTTTTTTATATCTTATATAATTATTATTAGATAATTCTTTTTTATCTTTTATATTACTCACCTAAAGTGAAGCTATATGTTCTTTTAAGTCTTAGGATTTTATAAATGCTTAGTTCTTTCAAACCAATCCAGATTCAATCCATGATCGGGAAAGATAGTATCATTTACCCACACTGTGTATTTTTCTTTACCACGTTTAAGTTTTATATTTTTTATATCAGTTTGTTTCTTCGGGTATTCAAAACGTATCACCCCATGAAACCATGACGTAGGTCTCTTTGTGTTTAATATAGCGGGAGTTTCTTTACAAAACCTTTCCGTGAATGCTGTATCGAACCATATTACGATTCCATCAATAAATTCATCACCTTTCAGTTCAATGTCGGAATTTACGATAAAAGTTTCTTTCAGTGATACAGTTGTAAAATCGACGTGGTGTATGGGGTAATCGGGTGTTATGATATCACTAGGTTCAACATAATCTATGACATAACAACCAGGTTTTCCATACTTATCACCCTTGAATCCTGATACATAAATAGTTCCCATATCCGGTAATAAAGCACCACCTGGTTTTAAATAATGATCTCTCGCGTATAGAAACATATCGATAGAAAGTTCCTCGTAAAGAAACATCCCCATCCATTCCGACACAACAACATCAAACTTTCCCTTGGGTAAAGTCGATTCTTGAATTGGTTTACCTAATATGAATTCTATATCATCGGTTCCTGGGTATTTTGGTACGTCATTCATGTCTACACCGACAACTTTTGATGCCCCACCCTTTTTAGCGAAAGCACCTAGAACACCCGTACCACATCCAACATCTAATACAGTTTTACCTTTGATTAATGATGAATTTTTGGTAAGGACAGACTCATATGTATCCATTCTATGTGAATCTCGTAGCATTCCATTATGCATTTCAATAGAACTGTACCTATCTTTAATAATTTTCAGTGGAATATATGTACGTTTTTTCAATAGAAAGTAAAATAATAGGACTATTAGTATAACAATACTAATGACGATCAGCACGTTTTTTTTTCAGTATCGCGAATTTTTTTTTCTTTTTTATTTACATAATTCATAAAATCTTTGAATACTCTGTTTACCATTTATTTATATTATTACATAACATTAATTTTCCATTTTTTTAAAACACCGGAACTTAAAATACCATTTATTACAGGTTTAGCTAATAACCTTCTGGTATCTCATACTTGTTTTCGTCGACTAGGTTCAATACTCGACGTAAACAATTATCCAATAATATTACCGTTTTTTCATTTTATTTTTTTATTTATTTATTATAAAAATGGTGTCTTTGGTTGTATTTTTGATTATCATGATCCTATCATTTTTTATATTCCTAACGAAACAACCCGTAAAGTATTCATGGGAAGACTTTTCGAAAAAATTTGGAAATTGTAATGGGGAGTTTGGTGTATATGACTTAACAAAAAAAACAGAAGAGTGTACGTACGTTGATAAAAAAATTACAGATAAATACGATACCATATTCAAAGTACGTAAAACGGATAATATAACATACATGGCTGAAATTTTAACATTACCAATTTATCATCTTTAACCGCAACAAAACGGTCACCTACTTTCAAACGAAATGTACCTTCAATTTCACCTTTCACCAATGTAAATTCAGTACCAGTGTTTGAATCAAAAGAAAACTCATTATTAACATTATCATAATTTATGAATGTATTATCATGTGCTAATCTAATTTTAATAGTCGAATTTTTATTCCCGGAAGGAACCAAAAATACCATACCGTGAGGTGTACCTTCTTTTATGTATTCTTGAATAGACAAGTTAGAACCACCTGGGTACATAAAGTATCCTTTCCTATCTATATCTGGACTAACGGTAATTTCATTACTTATAGGCACTTCCTGAAAACTACTCTCTCCATTCACAGATGAGTGGAGGTTTTGGCCCAGTCCCCCTTTTATTATTACAATCACTTTGGTTATATATTTGGCTACAAATACTCCGATCTGACCAAGTTTTCGCCTTACACGTTTGGCAACTCTGTGTATTACAACTTTGCGACTGTGTTGAAGGATCAGGACACGCTGTACCATTATTTTTCGGTTTAGTAGTTGTGATCCAATTTCTTGTTTTCGTTCCACCACCACAGGTTTTAGAACAATCACCCCAATCACCCCAATCACCTTTACAATGTACATCAACAGGTGTTTGTCTTATAGCTCCTTCAGATGCCTCACATGTACCATTATTTTTCGCTGAAGTTGTTACTTCAAATATCTCGGTTTTTGTACCACTAGTAGTACCATCGTCAGTAACTACCCAATAACCTTGACAATTTACATTAACAGGTGTTTGTCTTATATCTCCTTCAGATGCCTCACATGTACCATTATTTATCGCTTCACTTGTTACTTTAAATATCTCGGTTTTTGTACCACTAGTAGTACCATCGTCAGTAACTTCCCAATAACCTTGACAATTTACATTAACAGGTGTTTCTCTTGTTTTTCCTTTATATTCACATGTACCATTATTTATCGCTTCACTTGTTACTTCAAATTCCTCGATTTTTTTACCACTAGTAGTACCATCGTCAGTAACTACCCATTCACCTTGACAATTTACAGGATCACCTTCAACTTCTGTAAATTTCCAATACGAATTTTTAAATTCGGTTTCTTTTACCGCATCGTTTTCTGAGATATCGATTAATTTCAATTTTCCACTTTCATCACTAGTTAAAAATTTACCACCAAGACCATACCCCATAACTGGGGCTCTCAATTGCATTATATTTTCATTTTCATTTTTATTGTAAAATGCTACAAACATTCGGTTATCATATATACTACTATCAAATTCAGCATTAGGTTCTCTTTCTGTTTTCCCATTCCATTCACCTTTTGTTCCATCTTCAAGTAAGTATTGATTTTCACCAAGTTCGTATTTAAAAAAGAATGTCTCGGCATTATTATCATCACCAACAAAGGCAGGCATTAAATAAATACTTCCACTACCTGCAAAATTTAGTGATGAATTACCGTTAGAAATGCTATACTTTACCTTTTTAATTGAATAACTTTTACTAAACGTATTCGTTACTGGTATATATTTTACAGTTTCTGACTTTGTCATACTTAGTGTTGCTCCTAATTGGTCTTTAGTAATTGTTATTTCATGTAATGAGTCGTTTTCTTGGTCCACACCGTTATATACTGTAATATTGTCTGGACCAATTTTCATAATGACTTTTATTATAAATCTATTTTTTCCTATAACAGAGTATGTTCCATCACTAATTATTTGTATACTATTCTTTTCATAATTATTTATATTTATTACACCTTTATTTTTTAATTCTTTATATTGGTATCGTATAAATCCAGCATCATCACTAACTTTTACATAATGATCAATAATAAACCCTTCTACATTACCAGTAAAACCTATATTGTTTTTCCAATTTATTGTAAAAGTGACGTTTTTAGATAATTCTTCGAAGTTGATACCTTCATCGTATTCTATAGTATAACCAACTATATCACTTTTACTATTACTCTTATCTGGGTTAAGCGTTCTTTCAAAATTTAAATCTGAAATTGAAATTTCGTACGTTTTGTCCGTTTCTACGGATGGCGAAGGTGGATACGAAGTAAGCCCTTTAAACATTTTTACAATATAATAAATTGAAACAATTATAATTAGTATTACACCTAAGAAAAAAATACCTCGCTTTGTATCCATTTATTAGTATTATACATTTTTTTTATCCATATTAATAGCGTAAGATTCATTAAGTTTGAGAAACTTCTTTAATGTATATATTTCTCCTGAAAAAATGATCTTCGTTTTCAAAATTCACATCATTTATTTTTCTAAAAGTATTATCTCCACCAAATAAATAATAAGATTCATTACCAATTAATACTTTTAACAATATTACCTTATCAAAATCTCTTGTATTAGTCTCTAAACTTTCTGCTATGTAAACTGTCGAAGCATCACTGCTACTACCATTAAATGAATAACCATTATAATCATCACTGAGTTTAAAGTAACCATCATCGTTTTCAAGTTTAAATTGTGTACCCAAATCATCTACTGGTACTAATCTTACATTAGTAAATAATTCTGTTGCTTCTGGTTCTGGTGATGATACACTATTAAAATAATAAAAATTGTACCGTTTATTTGTTATTTCTTTACCAATAGATGTATAATCATTACTCAATCTCGGTCTATACATAACCGTTAACGGTTCTGATAAATCAATTGTTAAAACTAAATCATCGCGCGTAATGTCAATTCCTAAATTTGATTCTTCGGTTTCATCCGTTTCATCACTACTCCATAAATCATAAGAATCGTATAATATTATTCGAGGAGAATTATTATTCGAAGAATATACCGCTTCTATTTTGAAAAAATTTTTACCTACTAAATCAATGTTTTCATTAGATAGTGATACACTTACTTGTGCAAAATTTTTTAATGATTCTGTATCTGTAATTTCTTTTCTTTTATTCCAAGAAATAGTATCTGAAGTTGAATTACTCGGCATAACACCGTGATAAACTTCAATTTTGTTTACACCACTCTCTTCAAAACCAATATTATTCATCCAATTTAGTGTAAACGTAACGTTTTTTGATAAAGCTAATATATCTTCAGTATCATACGGTTCTATAGTGTATGGCTCTATCGTATATGGCTCACTACTACTGTCCGGTAAAAGTGTTCTGCCAACTGAAAAATCTGTTATACTGGGCAACACCTGTGTTTGTGCTGGTGCTGGTGCTGGAGAATTTTCCTTTTTCCATGGTCCCAAATTGTTAAAGTATAAGTAGACTAATGTAGCAGTTACTACTATAACTATTACCAAAAAAATTATCGATGCACTCATTATTTACTACTACTATACATTTTTATTTTTATTTTTATTTTTATTGTGTATAATTTCGTTCTCGTCAACTTCAACCTCAATTTCCTCTTCAATGTATTCGTATTCCGAACCAGGGTCACTTTTCTCGTCTTCCTCTATGGCTCGACGCAAACGTTCCTCGAGTGTTAAACCGTCAATAACCGTACCGATGTACTCGTCATCGGGCATATCGGGATCGAGGACGTCGCCGTGGGCCAAACACACGTAACACGGCTCGCTCGGCGTTTCACCAGGGTCGTGATTGTGCATGGGCATTTTCTTTGTAACGGGTTTCTCCGTTCCAATACCGCGTTTCCTCTTCGCGGGAATAGAAGAGTGTTCCCCCTCCCTTCCTCCTTCTCCTCCACTACCACCACTACTACCACCCCCAGGTTCGACCGTACCCGAAGAACCCAAAGTTTTGGCGTGTTGTTTACACGTATCGTAACCCGGTAAACACCACTTCTTACACCGAACACCTTTCTTCGTATGGCATTTACACTGAACTTTAGGCTCCTCGGGTTTCTTTTCCATAACCTGACGTTTTTGTTTCGGTTTTTCCAAAACCTCGATCTTCTCGCGTAAAACCTTTACCGTATCCACGAGCTCACACATTTTCTCGCGGAGGTACTTATTTTCTTCTTCAGATTTACTGACCTTTTCAATAAGTGTTTGAAGTAACTTATTATTGGAAAGGACACTGTTGTTTATTTTGTCCATGTGACTATTAGAGTCACGGACGACGTTAATGAGAATATTTTCAATCGAATCCGACATTTTATATTTATATTTTTAGACTATTTTTATTTCACTTAGGTTATAATTTCCAATCGCACGCAAGTAAAAAAGGAGCCATATTATATCCAACAAAATAACCACCTGCAGCTTCACATTCTGATTCATTTTTGTGTTTACTACAGTCATAAACATCATCCACAGGCAAAAAATAATTTTTCCCAACAAAGTTCATCATATGAAACGCCGTCGAATTTTATATACTCAATGTGTAATCCAAGAACAGCTGTTGGTTTGTTTATTCGGGTTTATATTTAACTAATACAATACCTGATCCACCACCCTTTGCACTCATACGAGTTAAGTCTCCTTCACCACCACCACCACCTCCGGTATGAGCTTGACCAGCTTGTGCATTACCCGTACGGGAACTCCCATTACCACCACCACCATTACCACCATTACCACCGTCTTGTCCACCATATCCACCACCAGCACCACCACCAGCAAACCAGCCAGAATCGCCGTATGTTGTACCAAAAACACTTGAATAATCTACACCATCACCACCGTGACCACCGCTATCTTCATTAGCACCAACACCACCGGCACCACCGCCACCACCACCCACATTATAACCATTTGGTAATCTACCACTTCTACCATTACCACCACTATTACCCTGTCCTGAAGTTCCAGATCCACCGGAACCATTGGAAAAACCAGTTGCACCACCACCGGAACCACCGGAACTTCCTGGACCAGGTTTACTATAGTCAGTTCCACCTTTACCACCACCAACAGCCGTCGTTAAACCGGTAAATTCAGTGTTAAAACCATTTGACCACGCCCCACTGGTTTGATTCCCACCGTTTTGATACCCACCGTTACCAACTTTAATTGTTTTTGAACCAGATAAACTTTGATTCGAATAGTACACTAAACCACCTGCACCACCGCCACCACCATGCCACCATCCTCCACCAGCTCCACCACCGGCAACCATTAACACACTGGCTGTTATTGTTCCAGATGGTGTCCATGTATACGTAGTTTGGTTACTCGCCGTCGAAGGTGTCCCTAACGTACCCCAAGTGTACGTACCCGAAGGTGTATTTGAATACACGTGTCCAGCGTTTGCTGCATCTGATACCGTCGAATATGCACTCGAATAATCACTCGAGCTAAAAGTATCATAGTGGAAAGCAATAGTTATAGATGAACTACCACCACTAATTTGTCGATTAGAAAAAGCGACTGTACTCCAATCGTATGTGAATAAACCAGTTGATAAACGCCATTGTGCTTGCAAGTTATCTCCGTTACCTTGTTCACCGAATGTCATACGAAAATCATAATACTCACCACCAATTAAACTTACACCATCACTTGTTGCTGTTTGCATATCATGTAAACCACCGTTATTAACAGTTACATTATCGTATCTAGGATTTAGAGCGGCTGGACCAATCCACATATGACTGTTATCATCGGATCTTGTATTAAAATAATACGTACCTGTACTCGGTGCTTTAAAATATCCAGTCCATAAATATGAATACGTTTCATCACCGTTAACTAAAGTTTGTCCACTTGAAGCTGTATTTATATCTGAAAAGTCCGTGACACGACTTCTACCTTGTGTATTATGTGTATGAACAGGTTTTCGTGTATCGAACCATGTTTGTTGACCCGAATACCCATCGTCATTATAATTATCATTGTAATACCCCCATTCAAAACCCGGACTATACGTATACGCAGTTCCAGGTTCAGATTCAGAACTCGGTGGGTTTTCTTTAAATTGTTGTATATCACTTAACGAAATACCAAAATCACTATACTCAAATTCCTTTTCGGTTATGAAATGGTTTGTATCTTCAGTGTTATAATATACCTTAAGTTTATTAGTTCCAGTAATGTCTACATCAAACGTTAGGTTATCGATTAGTTTGGTATTATCAACAGTTACAAAGTTTTTAAACATAGTATCAGGATCAATACCCTTTTCAAATTGTTTTGTATGATACTTTTCACCTTTTTTGTTTACGAATACAAATATCCATTTCTGAACGCTATTTTCTATACCCGCCCTATTATTCCACTGTACACTATAATCATTTACTGTATATCCATAACCCTCCTGTATATCATTTTTTCTTAATTGATATAATACTAAAATGATAAATAAAATAATAGCTATTAAAACTAACATTTTATATATAACAATATAATTTTTAAAAATCTATAATAAGACTATATCAGGTCTAGAAGGTGTTGGTGTTGGTGATTTATCCTTAAAATAGTTTGGTACTTTTGGTCCGTTTTTTTTAGAGGTTGATGCTTTACTCATCATATTGCTTACCCACCAAACGAGAAAAACTACAAATCCTAATAAAACGAATCTTATGAATATATCTTGACCGTCCATTTTTTTATTATACTATAATAAAAAAAATGCGTCCTGTGACAACAGTATTTACAGAAGCACTTTTCATAGGTTTACTACTCTACTTTATAGTTATGTTTATGTCGAGATACGTATATAAAAGCGAGACGGTTTTGATAGTATCAGGGGCGTTAGTACATTTGTTATTCGAGTATTCGCCTTTCGGCAATATTAATGAAAAATGGTGTAAAATGATATTTAATTAAATAAAAGTATCGGTATCGTTATCGTTCATTTCTTCTAAAAGAGAATCTCTATCTCGACAAAGGTTAAACAGTTCGTCGTTCAAATCTCTCAGTTTATGTTCTATCTCTTCGTTATACGAATTCAAATAGTTTTTATAAAATTCGCGCTCGTTACCTACATCGTACCCTTTGTCTATGAGAACACCTATAGTATACCTATACAACCGTATTCCCATATCCGAAGCGTATTTTCTCACAGCATCTCTCTTAACAATGTTCGTTATTCTTTGTCTCGGTTTGGTTTTTCTGATCATAGTTTCAGTTTCGAGTATTCTATTATCGATACGACGTAACTCAGCCTCGTCATATTCTCTTTGTCTTCTTCGTAACCTTTCTATATCAGATTCAAATGAAGTACCGTCGACCACGTTTTCTCTCGGTACCCGAATATACGGTAAAACGGAGTCCACGAGATTAAACCTATCTTCCAAGGTAAAAGACTCATCCGGTCTCGCCAGTAATTCGTCGAGTTCGTCGGCGTCTGCGGTCGGTAAATCTACATCCATCTGTACTACTTCATCTTCATCGTCATCCGAATCGTCTTCGTAATACCGACGCCTGTGCCTTTGTCCATTTTCTGTGGAAAATGGTGTAGGTATATCGAAAGTATCGTCACGCATGTTTATGCGTAAGTGGAACGTATTTTCATAGTCCGATTCGTAATTCGAGTTAGGACGCGAAACGCACTCGTGTACCTTCTTTATAGAATTACACATCTCGAGGTAATCACCCTCGGGTATTATCTTTGAGTTCAAATCTATCAAACGCATCAAGTTAGTAAGTTCATCCATTTTGTTTTTGTTTTGTTCTTGTTTTTTATTTTTATTTAGTTCAACTTAGGTTTGGTACATTCACGTTTATAGAGTTATATTCGTTTACGACGTTCTGAGTAGAAGACAAAAAATGAATAACACGGTTCATCTCATTATCTATGTTATCGAGCTCTTGTATCTGTAAATACCTTAACCCTTCTCTATACTCATTAGTCACACGTAAAAATTCATTATAAAATACATTTTCGTCAGGTATGTACCCTTCACTTTGTAAATCGGTTAAAGTCATGTTCTCGTCTAAACCTAAAATAATGCAGTACGATTTTATAGCTTCATTTTTAAAGTTTTGTGTTATTCTTTTCCTCTTTTTGGAATAAATCAAGGCGCGACGAAGTTCCCTTTTCTTACGAACTAATACCATACACCGTTCGTAAATAATATCCATTGGGTTTACACGCAAACTTGTAGGTAAAGTTATCACGCGTCTACTTCTCTGTTCACCCCTAAAAATGTCGCGAAGTTTATTACACATTTCTAAATAATCACCCTCGGGTAATTCGTCGGAATGGTTATCTATAAATGTCATGATTTTTTGTAAAGCTACATCATTCGAAGAAGTCATATTATATTAGTGTTTATTTTTTTTAATTACAATATTATTATAGTTTTCTAGATAAGATCTGTAAAACTCTCTCTCGTTGGACACACACGGGTCTTTTTGGTAGAGCACCTTCCACGATTTCACGTTCTTCAGACCGAGTTCACGTGCACGCGTTCGAACCGCCCAGGCCCTAACTTTTTCGTTTATTACTTTTCTTGGACGATCCATTTTCATCCTTTTACGTCTCACCGGTGGTTTTTTATCATTTTTTTCGAGACACTTTATTTTTTCCCGAGCTTTTTTCAACTCTTCCCTGAGAAACTTTCGTTCCTGGTATACCTTTTCGAGTGTTTCTTCGATTATACGAATGTCGGCAAATTTGCTTTTCGTCATTTTTTGAAAGAAAAAGAAGTGCTTCTACCGCTTCTCCGATATTTTTGTGTTTCAAACAGAATCCGTTTTTACCAGCTCGTGAAATGCAAGACTCGTAAGAACAGTTTGGTCTCATGTGATATAAAAATAAATAGTTTAAGTTTAACTTAGGCTTCGGAATCACTTACAATTTCGCCTTCCTCAATTTCATCTTCTTCAGTTTCTTCACCATCGTCAAATTCGCTTTCTTCATCGCTTTCAACAACACTACCGTTATAATCATCAATATTTTCGGGTAAAATGTCCCTGAGCATTTTCCAGTTTACGTAAGGTGTGAGATGGTAATCGTCGATGAGATCGTCTAAAGAAATTTTATCGGTAACACCCCAATCGTCATCGAATACCCAGCGCCAATACCCGACGTTAGTTTCCTTTATTTCTAAAGGAAATAGTTCCACGGAAAAGTGCTGGTTTTCGCGGTACCCGGATTCTTTTAAGTCGTTAACTTGTTCTTCCATATAAATGTTATACATGTGTTCGAGAATACCAATGGGTACGTCTTTAGTCGGGATTTTAGGTTCGTGAAAAAACGTTATGAAGTGTGCTTGTCCATAAGACATCTCAACCTTTTTCTTATAAATGCCCATATACGCGAGAATTTTTTTATTGTTATGAGGGACGAGGTGTTCCGGGTACCCAAAATCGGCGCGCAAAGCGTACACTTCGGAATTTTTAAAACATAAATTAGAACAAAGATCGTTCAAGTGGGGAAGTCTAATGAGCGTGGTACAATTTTTCATAAGTTCGTGTGTAAGTGTAGTCATTTTTATATATTTCAATTACGTATTAAATGTTTAAGTCCATTTCCATATCTTCGTGTTTAAATTGGTAATCAAGAACACTCAATCGTTCTTCTAACCTGTGTTTCTTTATAAAAGCATTATACTTGGAACGATCAGAAGAAAACTTTTCGTTATAGTATACTTGCCAAAAATTGAACCAGTTATTCGAAATACCAATAAGGGGAATCAAAGTAACTTTTTCCTGGTCTGATATAACCTTCAAAGCTTGTTGAATAATGCCAATTGGTTTATCGTCTTTGGTTTTTTCCTCGTGATAGTGACAGAACCACTTCGCATCTTTTTCTTCTGTGTTTATAAGATACACGTGCCCGATATACTCAACACCTTCCGGTTTAAACTCTTCGGGAAATCCGGTTTTAGACTTAATACCCCATACCTCAACCTTATTTTCAATAGCCGGGTAATGCGAAGATGCAAGACCATCAAGTTCCGGACGCCTCTCTACAAGAATGTTCGACTTTACGAATTGGTAAAAAATATCAGACATTTTTATTTCTTATTTTTTTTATTATTCTTCTTCACTTAGGTCTTCTTCACCATCTTTTAATAACAAAAGTTCTTCGGCAAAAATCTGGTAAAAAGCTACTTTATAAGCTAAAAACCCGAAAAGCGTTGCACCCATATTGAAATCAAAAGGCATATCCACAGAATTCCAATACGATTCCAAAAGTGCGGTTACTACAGGTATCAGCATTCTCTTATTAAGACCCGACGACTTTTCTATATTATCTACATAAGAAGATAAAGAATCAACGTATGCGTAAGACGCCAGTGTTCCTAGTGTAGCCGATAAACCGTCCATGGGATCTTGAAATATAAAATGGTAGGCAGAAACCATAGAGCCATACTTTAGTGTCGAACTCTTAATTTTGTTCTTAATTTCTTCATACTCGGCTAAACTTTCTTTTCTTTTCGTAGGACACGATATTCTTAGAGTTCTAGTGTACGGATTTATTACGGATAACAACATTTAAGATTATAATATATAAAAGTATACTTTTTAAATAACATATGTATAATAAACTAATAAACGCACTAGGATGGGTAGGGTGTACAACAATACCACAAATATACAAATTCATATCACTAAAAAAGCCGGATATATAAGTACGATTTTTTAGTGGATATATGTTAACACTAAAATATTTATATACGAACCAAGAATTCGATTAGATTAATAAAATGATATTTTTTTAAAAAAATCATTTTCTTTCTTTTCAAAGTCTTCACATCTTTTCTCACACTCGTATAACCTAACTTGTATTTCAGTAAGTTTATCAGTGTGATTAAATTCAACTTTTTTTACAGGTGAAACCGACCATTTAGAACCATACCTTCTTATATATTCAATTTCTTTTTTGTTATTTTTTAATTCTCTCAAAAGCATGTCTCTGTATTGACACGCGTAATTGTTAAATTCTCTACACTCAAATTCCCCGTAACAAAATTCTTCGTACGCGAGTAAACGTATGTGTTCATCTAATTTCCCCCCATTTTTCTCTACATTTCCTAACCAACGTTTCGAAATTTTTAGTTGGGAATGATGTATATGCTCTGTACAATCTTTTTTTTCTTGGTGCATCCGGACACACAAATTCCTTTTCGTTTGCTTTTTCAAAGATGATTCTCTGAACGTCTTCTGGTAAATCGCGAGTCGCTTGAACAAAAGCGAGTTTGTATTCATACGTATGTAATTTTGAGTCGGACATTGCATTTTTAATTTTATTTTGTTTTGTTTTTAAAAATAAAAAATAGTATCTCTAACTTAGGTTTATTTTCTACGTGTATAAGGAAAAAGTACTGTATCATTCCAATCAAATTCTAAAACAATATTTTCACCGGCTTCATTCCTTGCATATACAAGTTTAGTGTACGGTTTTTTACGTTTTTCTGGATATTTAACGTATATGTTATTTTGTGATGAGGATGATGACGAGGACGAGGACGAAGTCTCGTATATTGTATTTCTAATGGGCTTTATCATTCGACAAAAACTCGAATATATGTTATACATGCTTACTATTCGCATAGTTTTTTTATATAATATAATTAGAAGATGGTGTCTCTCCAGGACTTACCAAAAAAAATTCAATACCTTGTCATAGAATCGGAATTCGTTAAGGGTACTAATAATTCGTTTTCTATAGACCTTACACTCGAGTCCAATTTACACGTCGAGGAAATATCACAAGTTATAGGTATAAAACCAGTTGACTTTTATGTCACGCAAGTAGGTGATAACGACACGACCGGTAGTACTAACGTTGCTAAATATGTAGACATAATATGCCCGGATGTTCCTAAACGAGCTCAATTACTAAATGAACGTAACGGTCAAATTCTCGCGCGTGTACCTTTAGAAAGAAGTTTTACCGGGAGTAATTCTTTCATAATACGTGATAAACAATGGCGTTCTTTTCAAAGACAAACGAATTATTTCAATCCCATATCTATACAAAAACTACACTTCGAAATGTACGAATCACAAGGTGACGGTGATTATAAAACACTTCAGCCGGATGCATCGTGGTATATGGTTTTAGAAATAACAACTATAGACGTTAAAGAAAAACCTGTAAACAGAGAAGTTCAAATTTTAGAGGCTTTAGGTAAACTTATAGGCAAGATCGACGAACTCAACGTAAACGTTAAAAAACTTCCCGATAAGCACGATATAGAAAAAATGGAAGCCAAAAAGAAGAAAAAATATCCGTTTAGGTATTTAGTCTTATTTATGGCTCTACTATTAGGTGGTTTTTACTTTGTAAAAAATAAATTTATTCCTTCACAACCTTCTTTTTAACAACACGTTTAACCGTTTTCTTTTTTGGAGTTTCTGGTTCTGGAACTGGTTCTGGAGCTGGAGCTGGAGCTGGAGTTGGTTCCTGAGCTGGTGTTGGCTCTGGTTCTGGCTCTGGAGCTGGAGTTGGTTCTGGAGCTGGAGCTGGAGTCTCTTCCTTTGGTGGTTCAATGTAATCGACAATCTGAGTGAGTATACTGTACAGTTTATCGACACGTACTTTAGACCTAGCAAGTTCTTGGGTAATTTGTTCTCTTATAGATTCCATTGCGTAATATATATAAAGGAAATATTATCTTTATACTAAATGTTATTCATCGGACCGACACTTCTGAGCGGTATAGGTCAACATACCAAAAAATACCTCGACATTTTTCCTGATAGCGAGTATATAGAGATACAGGGCGAAATACCAGAGCGTGAAAATGCATTTATATTTGCCTTACCAGTAGAATACTGGTTAAATAAAATACCAGAAATAAAAAAGAAAATTAAAAACATAACGTGTATGACCGTATGTGAAACTGAAACGGTACACGAAGATTACGGGAAACTCTTCGAACTTTTCGATAAAATAGCAGTTCCAAGTGAATTTTGTAGAAAAATTTTCAAACGACAGTTTCCTGATAAACATTTTTTCGTTATACACGCACACATACCTTACAAAAAACCATACACGTTTTACCACATTGGTAACGTATACGATCCGAGAAAAAACTTTAATAAAATTTTAGAAGCTTTCATATGTTTAAAAAAACCAGATAGTAGACTTCTGGTAAAAGCTACGTGTAATCAAGAAGTAAAATTAAATATACCAAACGTCGAAATAATAAACGGCCTGATAAACGACGAGGAAATGGAAAAAATACACGCCATAGGTGATTGTTACGTGAGTTTTTCTTCGTCTGAAGGTGTTGGTATGGGAGCTGTTGAAGCCGCGCTAAGAAATAAACCTGTTATAATAACAAAATACGGAGGTGCGACGGAATATATAAGAACACCTTACGCAATAGATTGTGAACTTCAGGAAATACCAAGGGATGATTTCTTATACAAGGAAGGTATGCGTTGGGGGAAACCAAACTACGAGCAACTCTTGAAGTTCATGGAAGACGTTTATACGAAAAATATACGATATTACGAACACCCAAAAACACACATGATAACATCAAAAGAAAACGTTTTAAAAGAATTCCTCATTAACGTAATTGGTGACGAAAACGATCAAACCAGTGAGAATAGCACCGGAAGTGAGTGATCCTTTTTGGGCTATGAGCATTGCGACAATATCGTCGATAAACTTAACGTTTGTGGGTTTCTTTAAAACTTCAGGAACTACTTGGGAAATTAAAAGGTAAAGCGCCATTGAAATTATAACGGGTCTGAGTGTTCCTTGATCTAACATTTTATTATAACAATATTTTTTTTAAATCAGGTTTTACACCTAAACTAAACTTAGAAGATTTACTATTCGTATCGTATGAATGTTTCTTACAAAACCGTCCACACGATGCTTTAAAACTACACTTTTTTCCACTCATAGTTGTAGCTTGACATATATTTGAAACGTGTCTATTTTCAACAACTTTATCAGGAACTTCCTGGAGTATCACTATACTCTTTTTGGTTCTCAAATCGTCGTATTTTTTTCTAGATTCCCTAAGTTTATGAATACTTCTCGCGAACCTTTCACACTTTTCTTCGTGTGTTTTATAAAAGTTCTTAGCTATTTCGAAATCTTTTGTAGAATATTGCATTTTTAAATCTTAATTTATAGTATTTTCCACCTCGACTAAGGTTGCTAATGAACACACATTTATTATCAAGTATGGAAAATAGTAAAATAAATATTCAAATACATTAATAACTACACATACCATTACTAAACATATCATGCACATAGCGTGTATAACTACCAAATATTTAGCACCCGAATATACACCAATCATACAAATAAAGGAAAATATGGTATTTATAAGGTTTATTACGTTTTGTATAAAAATGAACGAGAATAAGGTAATTAAAAAGAAACACTCATGGACATGTGACATGTATTTAGTAAAAACTTCGTGTACTTCAACTTCCCTCTCTACCTCTACGGTCGCTTGTTCTATATCAAACGGTTCAGGTCTATGTTCTTCTGTATTCACACCTATACAGACTGTACCGTCTGGTTGTGTTACTTGATTATAATACATAAAAAGATAAAACGTTTAAATTTTATGTACATTAAATGTAAGGGATTTTGTAAATTGTGTAATAATCCTTTAAATCCTTATATGAAATCGAATGATTTTGAAATACGAAAATTAATAAGAAAATACAGAAAAATAAATCCTATTTTTATGTGTAATAATGATTGTTTTTATAAATTTTTTGGACGTAAACTTAACAGAGTTTGTTATTCATGCTTTGTGCGTTTCAAAAAACCGAGTATGACAAATCTACGCAATAGAGAAATAGGTTCAATAAAAGACCTACAAGAACATAAACCCTTATCCTTATCTTCTAAAGAAATATACATGTGGTTTATAAATTTACAAAATTACGTTAAACGACATTTAAAAAATTGTTTATTATAAGTAGTATGTGTGATACGGACACAGGACCAAACACGGGTTCAATAATTTCTTTAAATGCTATAGGAAAACAAGACACGTATCTTTTGGATAATAACAAAGAAAATTCTCTTTATAAGTACGAACAAAAACAACACTCGAATTTTACTAAATTTCATAGGAATTTTAACGTAAACAGACCAAATGATCAAGTCATCAGTGATAACTGGCCTTTTGGCGAGACTATAAAAATTACACTCAACCCAAGAAACATGGGCGATCTACTTTCTAACATGTACCTCTCTATAAATTTACCCGGTTTATCAGGTGGTAGTGAATATTTTGCGGACCAAATAGGAAGACACATTGTTAAGTCAGTAACTATGCGCGTTGACGAATTAGTCGTTGAAAAGTATCACGCAGATTGGGGTATACTATATGACGAATTATATTTAGACGAATCAGAAAAACGAACTAAAAGATATACCATAAACAGAAACTTGGCAGAAGATACATCACTCGAGATAGGTAATCAACTGTTAGGACAATACAAATCTAAACTACTTATTCCAATACCATTATTTTTTTCGAGAAAGTATGAAAGTGACGAGTATGAAACTAATAAACCAAACCGACCGTATTTTCCCACATGTGCTATACACAAACAAAAAATAATATTCGAGTTTGAGTTTTTTCCAAAAGAATTTTTTACGAACTGTACGGGTGCACTTTCTCTCGAGAGTTTCGATATAATAACAGAGGAAATAACTCTAGATTCGAGTGAACGTACATACCTATCAAATAAGAAACAGACATTCATAACAGATATAGTTAGAAAACACCCAACCACGGAAATCGAGGCTGGTAAACAAGAAACTAAACTCGAACTCGTACCAAACGTACCCGTAAAAACACTTAATTGGTTTTTTAGACGCGAAGAGTTTGAAAATGAAAAAATATCCGAAGGTGGTGGTACAACGCTCAAATCAAATCTATTCGCGAACCGTTACAACTTTTCATCAAACTCAGAATACTCAATTACCAATGAATTTTATAATCCAGTAATGACGAGTGCTAAAATATACGTAAACGGTCAAGATATACCAAACATTCAAGATAGTGATCACAAATATTTTAAGTATGTGGTACCATTTTCGAGTAGATTATCCCGACCTTTACGAAATATATACACGTATGCTTTCTCGATGAATCCGATTAATGTGGAACCATCGGGAAGCTTGGACTTTAGTCAAATACAATCAAATAGAACTGTTTTAGACGTTAAACTCAAAGAAGGACTCACGAATAACTATAATCTACACTTATACTACGTAGGTTATCAAACTTTTGTTTTTGAAAATGGATTCATGAGACTCGCTTACTAAACAATTCGGTCTTGTTTTGTTTTATATAATTTATTATGTTATTTTTTATGCACCATCTGATAAAATTCAACTGCGCCACGGTTGTATGAATTTCATCATTTGTACCAGGTATAGTATAACTAATTTTAGAAGACCTACAAAAGGGGTCGAATAACTTTTTACTATAGCCATCTAAACTAGACTTATAAGCGCAGTGTACACTAAATATTTTGCCATCACCAGTCTTATATGATAAATTAGTCTTTTTAGAGTAATTCGTAATAAACCATTCAAGGTTACGTAAAGATATACCACTGGATTTGTTTAGTATTTGACTAAGTATAGTTCTATTTTCAGGCACTTTGTAAAATGTATCGATCGAGTTTAATAGTATGTCTGATTTATTCATATTATCTTATACGTTATTCGTTTTTATTTTTTAAGTAAGCTTAATCCCTACCAAAACATCTTTCCCTTCTAAACACTTATCATAATTTTGATTGGAATACGTAGGTGGTGGTAAAACACCACGGGTATATTTAGGTATTTTAGAATTTCTACACGTACCACATTTGTTATCATATTTTTCCATATTGATACATAACTTACTTTGTTTGTTATCCTTATCTATTCGTATAGCTCTACAATAATTAGACTGTGTCTCTAAAGAGTGAAAATATGGTTCAACACGATCAAGTTTTTTATTAGACGATATAGCTATTATAGGTGCAATCTCCTTACGTAAAAAAACATCACTCTTTTTTACTATATCATTGCGTAATATTCTATGTTTCATTTTAATATCGTAATCTTGTGGTTTTTCGACGTTTAAGTGTAAATCCAATGCATCGAACGTGTTTGGACGTTTGAGGCGAGGTGTATCTTCACACATACTTTCTAATATAGATTTCGTTTTCAACGCAATTTCATATCTTACACTCGTGTCTATGTATTGTTCTTCCATATCATTGAATTCGTTCCGAATTTTTAAGCCTTTTGTTTGAAAAAATCACTTATCTTTCTTTGGTTAGGATCGTCTATAAGTTTCTTTCTTCTGTTTGGTTTAGCTCTCGTTATTAGTTCCCCGAATATTTCTTCCTTAGGATCGTCAAAGAGAGGTTCTATCAAATCACACACGGGGTTCAAAAACTTGTTCAGAAAATAGTACGGGTAATCTACGGGTAAATTGTGTTCCTCGGCGTATTTTGGATCCTCGGCTTTCTCAAACGCCTTCGCTTTAGGGTCGTGTGTTTTAAGAAGTATATACGGAACTCTATCACCAGATTGTGGTTCGGAACCGGGTTGTCTTTCACGCATTTTTCTTACAACTTGGACGTGTGCTTGATTAATATCCTTAATATCAAATCTATCAATATCCTTAATATCAAATCTATCAATATCCTTAATATCAGGACTATTAATAGAAACTGTGAAACCCTTTACTTTATACGAATCACCCAATTGTTGAGAAAGAATAAGCTTCTCGTTAGGTACCTCACCTTCGAGAAGTTCTATAGCACGTTGTAATGCCAAAGCTTTGGGAGGACCCGTATCGCTACTCTCTAAAACGACATCGAGTAACTCTTTACACACTTCTCTCACATGTGGTGTGTTGTCACGACGAACAAGTTGAAGACCCTTAACATCTATATAGTCCATATTCATGTTCCCATCTTTACCTTTTGTCCAAAGTTTAGCCGCGTACCGTTTCTTTGAGTACAAAAAGTAAGGACAATATACCTTCTCCAGTTCAAGATTGTTCGGTTTTTTAAATAAGTGCGTACACTCTTCAGCAGCGCGCTCACCGAGTTCCCAACTATACTTTATAGCTTCTTCACCTTGACGATCACCTACGTCAAATTCAACCATGACAGAATCTGTATTATGTACTACGAGATCACCTGGTCCAACGTGAAAATGGTGTGATTTTGTTGTTAAATCGTATACATACCCATCAGTCTCACCCAAACATTCAAGTTTTTTAATTTTTATAGGAGATTTTCTTTGTAAAGACTTTGTCCATGTTTGTCTAAAAACATTTACTTTATCAGTACGTGTATTTATAGAAACATTGTACCCCAATTTTCGTCCTAACATATACATTCCCATGCTCCCTTCTTTACCCTTTATATCCATGCGCGTGTACCCATTTTTATCTTTGACACCATCAGCCATATAATATCCATCGACGAAAGATTGTATAATATCGGGAGTTGTATTTAAAATACAAGATGGGATCACCTTTTCCTTATGTTCATTATAAAATAATTTTCTATATCGTTTTACAATTTCTACAACATTACCATTTGCATTAAGTTTATAGACACCAGAACTTTTGATCGTATCATATATTTTCGTTTCAAATGGACACAATTTTTGTATTTCTTCCAAATATTCTAATTTTGAATTGTTCAAAGCCCATGTACTTTTTACACCAGATTTACAAAAGTATGTACCACATGAACCATCACCAAAGAAAAATCCCATAACTTTTGCTTCTTCAATTGATACATTCGGATATGCGTGTGCCATAGATTCAACACAATTTCCGTGAAGTAACGCCGTTCCTACACCAACCTGCGTGGGTTTAGCAATCTCCTTATTTTCGAGTAAAAGACTATGATCTTCAGTCACGTCGACTATACCGGTATGTGTTACAACGCGATGGATATTTTTATTGGTTTTGTGACGTACAATTTGTTGAATTGGTGTAAACCCATTTTCGGTCCATACCTCGGCATTTATATACCCAATTTCCTTGCCGTCATCACGTAAAATATATTCATTTACGAGTGAATCAATGCGACACGTATGTACAGTACCGTTTTGGCGAATAAGTAAAGGTGTATCTGGTGTCACTGAATCACCGTACCTTACCTTTGCACCCGGAAAATTCTTTTCGACGTAATTCTTAGTATCTTCAATCATCATCCTTCCTTTACGCGTTACCGAAGATGCAATAGGGACACACGGTAACATACCTTTAGATGCACCCGTAAAACCATAAACGGAGTTCATGGACACTTTATACGCCAACTGTTTACCGTTATACATCTGTTTCAAAGAACCCGTGGAATTTGCCATATCTTTCTTAGCCTGTTTCCTAAACTGTTTGAGTTCCAAAAGAATACTCGGTAAGAGACTCGGTACGTTCTGAACAAACTTAAACTGTCCAAAAGTTTCGATTTCCAAATTAGGGTACTTTTCCTTATTTTCGTATTTAGGATCCATTATAAGTGTTGAATAACACAAATTGTGTGCCATCATAATTGATGGGTACAGTGCTTCAAAATCAAGTGCGGTTATGGGTGTATAGTACGCACCCTTTTGAGCTTCCAGAACGGTTGCACCTTCATACCCTTCAACCATACCTTCACCCCACGCTATAGTTGGTACCAGGTACCCCATTTCTCGCGCCTTTTTCGTCAACTGACTGAACACTTTGATTTGTTGACCACGCTCGACGAGGTAAGATAACGGTACCCAGGTCGCTTTCGCCATCTCCAGGAGATTGATAAGGGTACACAGTTTAGACAAAAGTCTGTGTGGCAAAAGAGTATCCTTAATACAATATTCAGCAACCTCGCGTAACTTTACGGGGTCCTCTTCGACAAATCGCACAAACATCTCTTTCGCAGGCATATCTATTTTTTGATCACCCAAGTACAATTTAGAAACGTTATCGAGTTTATACGAATCAAGTTTGTACCCTTTCTTAACCTCGTGAAACAAATCAAAAACAAAACGCCCCGGTATAGGAACGAGTTTCAGATCGTTATCACCCAAAGCACTCGATGACAATTTTTTATACACCATTCTACACCGATAGTCCCTGAGTTTACTCAAATTGAAAAAAGACGAACCACACGAATTCAGTTCAGCTCTTTTCATTATATACTCCATATCAAAACCAAAAATGTTCCAACCGGTTATAATATCAATATCCATATCTTGCATGTACTTACTAAACGCAATCAACATATCACGTTCCGTATCGTAACTCAAAATAGAACACCCCTCGAGGTTCGAATCAGTCTTCTTATAACAGAAACACGTCTTATCGTAAGGAACGTCGGTACCAAAAGTACACAAGGAAACAGCAATCTGAAAACAAGCATCACCTTCTATATCCGCATCAGGAAACTTACCCGTAGAACTGTTACACTCTATATCAAGAGATGCAACTACAAATGGCGCCGTTTCCGGTTTATCTACGGGTTTGAGTTCTCTCCAATCAGGACACGTCAAATCTATATCGACGTTTGCAATGTTATTTTCATAACACAAATCACCCGTATCTAACCACCCAGTCGATTGTATACCAGTTCTATGCATGAGTCTCAAAACCGGATCGAGGTTCGTCTCGAAAAGTTTAAGTTTTGTAAATTCATCAGGTAGTTTATGTTTTAGTTTAGAAACCAAACGCCTTCTATCACCGTACGTTAAACAATCTATTTTCATAAAATAAAATTCTTCATTATTCTGAAACCCCCATACGTCCTTATACTTTACAAGACTATATTCGAAAGTTATATCTGGACACACTTCACACATTTTAGCAAACCAAATAATAGCTTGATTTTTAACCCTTTCACGAGGTAACTTTACGAAAAAGTATGGTTTAAATTCGGTCGTCACACATACCGATAACCCGTCTTGAGTTTTACCGAACACGTGTACCAAGTGACTTTCGTCGTCGTCTTCCGTTTCCCAGGTAAGTGCTTGAAAAACGACCATTTTCCTTACCTCGTTAACGCTCAATTTTTTTAATATAGTATAATAGTAAATATGTCAGCTGCTTTGATTGACCTCGTCTCGGTCGGTGCCCAAGATGTCTACATCACAGGCGACCCACAAGTCTCCTTCTTCAGACAAAACTATAAACGTCACACTAACTTTGCAATTAAACCAGAACGACTCGATTATATCGGAACGTTTGAATCGGGAAACGAAGTTTCTATACCTATCAAATCTAAGGGTGATCTTTTAAGTTACGTATGGATTGAAAATCCAAATATTAACCACAATAACGACGACGATTCTATTTTCAAATCGGCTAATGCAACTTCGAATGAAACTACACCAACCGAATTTGCACTTTGGATCGGTGGACAAGAAGTGTGCAAATTGGATACATTGTTTATCAATACCGTACATAACACGCTTTATAATGAATCCCAAGCAAAAGCGTCGTGTGCAGTAACAACACAAACACAAGGTGTTAATGAATCTTTCAATTCTTACGTAATTCCATTTTTCTTTAGCGAAGACTGGACAAAGTCGCTCCCACTTGTTGGTCTCCAATACCACGAAGTCGAAATAAGAGTTAAGTGTAGAAACGGTACGTTTCAACCTACATCTAAACCAAAAGTATACGCGTCGTATGTATTCCTCGACACTCAAGAACGTGAATTCTTCACTAAAAGCGAACACGAACTTCTTATTACACAGACACAATACCAACCCATGAATGATTCAGATACTTCCGTAGACCTTACCTACTTTAATCACCCAGTTAAGAGTGTTCACATTACTGCCGGTAACAAGGATACTACAGCATACACATTTTCAGATGCCTCTATGTACATAAACGGTGTTGCTTTGTTCGAGAACATGTCTAGTGAATATTACAGACACGTTGTTCCAACGAGACACTGTTCAGTTCTTTCGGATAGTTTAGCAGAGGAACAAATATATACATGGCCATTGTGTCTTACCATGAACAAATCTCAGCCAACGGGTACTCTTAACTTTTCGCGAATCGATAACGCTACTATAAAAATAAACGGAACACCTAGTGCAACCGATGTAGATATGATACGCGCTTACGCGGTCAACTATAACATTCTCAGGATTAAGAATGGTATGGGTGGTGTCGCGTTTGGTAACTAATTTATTAGCACTTGTATTATCAGTGATAATGGGTACTATCCACTTTTAACATTTTTAGGTTCTACGGTTAATCAACTCAAGAGGAAATAATACCTAATTAGTACCCGAAGATCCAAAACCGCGGTTTCCGCGCATCGTTTTATTCAGCTCATCTACTTCCTCAATCAAGGGTGTTAAACACTTCTCTAAAATTAACTGAGCGATTCTATCCCCCTTTTTAATTTCGAACGGGACGTTCCCGAGATTAAAAAGACACACTTTTAGTTCACCCGTATAATCGGGGTCAATTACACCAGCACCCACGTGTATTCCATACTTTACGGATAAACCGGATCTCGGTGCAATTCGACCGTAACACCCCATTGGTATACATGCACATATACCCGTACTCACGATTTCCCTAGACTGTGGTTCAATGACTATATCGTTCAAACTATACAAATCGTAACCAACCGAACCGGGAGATGCACGTGTCGGTAAAGTAGCTTCTAAATTTATTCGTTTGATTTTGAGTGTTTCCATAATGTTTTATATTATACTAAGAGTGTTTTCTTTATTATAATTAATGAAAATATACATGATAATATTAAAACAATCTCACTATTTGTAATTTCTTTATTTGTACCGGGAATTTTAAAAGCTTTATAATTTTTAAAGTGACATAATGTCTTTTCACCTCTATTCATGAAATAAGGTGATATACCCTTAATAAAAGAAGGACACGACGAATTTTTATCGTTTCTATTAATACTTGATTGTCCACTCATAACACCGTCTTCATCTGCCCAAAATGAATTTTGTTTATCAATACGTTTGTTAAAATTTTTTATATAGTTTGTTTTCCTATCAATATAATTCGTGAGTTTATGTTTTAATAATTTACGTGCACCTTCTCGTGTTATAAAATACGCAGCCGCAGAACCACTAAATAAATACGGTCTACCTACTTTTGTGGGACATAAACCATCACAGTGTAAACTTAGCATATCCCAATTAATGTTTGTTAATTTTTTACGTATTTCAGAAACATTAGAAAAAAGAGGAAACGCGTCATCTTCAAGTATAAGTGCGACATCGTTTGTATCATTTTCTAAAAAATACTTAACAGCTTGTAAATGACTATAATTACAACCTATCATAGTGTCCGGGTATAAAAAACTAAAATACCCAAAATATTTTTTAATTTCACTCTTTTCTATATTTTTTTTATAATATGCATTTATACGAGTAGGATAAATACCGACATCATTAAGTTTCTTTTTTTGAACTTCGTATCGTTTATTATATGATTCCAAATTTATAACATAAGTATTAAAATACATTATGCTATATTATATTATATATATATAAAAAAATAATTCGTGCATTTATAAAATGAGTCTTAAGATTATTATGGGTAACATGTTCTCAGGTAAAACGACCGAACTCGTACGTCGTTTAAAAAGGTACCAAATCATAGGTAAACGTATTCTCGTTGTAAATTCGTATAAAGATACACGGTCTCCTGAAAGTGTTCTTAAAACTCACGATAACACGAAGTTCGAGTGTGTAAAAGTAAAGAATCTACGTGACTTAAAATACGAAAACATCGACGTTATTGCAATTGACGAAGCGCAGTTTTTTAGGGGTTTGAAAAAGTTTGTACAAAGAGCGCTCGACGATAAAAAAATCGTTCTATTAGCGGGTCTAGACGGTGATTATAAACAAAGAAAGTTTGGTGAAATCTTAGACTGTATTCCTCTCGCCGATAAAGTTTTCAAAATATCGGCCATGTGTATGGAATGTATGGACGGAACACATGGCCCTTTCACGAAACGTATCGTCAATAATTCTAGAAGAGAACTTATAGGGGGTAATGATTTGTATAAAGCCGTGTGTAGAAAACACCTTTGATTTTTTATACTCTATTAAAATAAATGTTCACGGTCGAAGAACCTTACGGATTCACACAGTTCCAAGCTTGGATAATAGCACTCACACTCGGAATTGTAATACACAGGAGGCGTCAGAGATCAGAAAATTATATTCAATATTAATATACAATAATGCAATTACAAAATAAAAAAACTTTTATGAGCGCGGTATTCGCAAATCTAATTTTCCAAGGTCTCGTTGCGTATCAATCTGCAAAAACAGTTGTAGAAAATCCACAATATAGCGATTTTATGGCGCGAAATGCGCTTTTGAATTTATTATTGTTATTCGGATTATTCTTAACTCTCGTTTTTGTTAAAATGAGTTTACCGGTTAAGTTTATGATTTTTACACTTATATCCGCACTCATAGGCGCGTACATATCTCCACAAGCAGACGCTAAGGAATCTCTTCTCGAAGTTGTCGGTATATTCATAGCCTTGTTTGTTTTGGGTTTGTTAAGTGTACAGTTTGGTTTAGATTTCAGACCTATGGGTATTTTTCTTTTCTTGGCTCTCTTAGCATTACTAGTATCGAGACTATTTAGTCCAGATAAAAAGAAATACGCAAAAATAGGTTCGCTCATATTCGCACTTTTTGTAGTTTACGATACAAATAATATTTTACAAAAAAATTACGGAGGTGATTTTATAAATGCGTCCATGGACTACTTTTTAGATATACTCAATTTGTTTCAATACAACACGGAAGAATAAATTATTAGTATATTATAATACATGCGAGTTCATTTAAAAAAAAGTCCGCGTTTTGATAAAAAGTTTAGAGTCACATTTGAAAACGGTAAAACGGTCGATTTTGGGGGTAAAGGGTACACGGATTATACGAAACACAAAGATCCTTTACGTATGCGTATGTACGTCACGCGTCACGGTGGGTTTGTACCACACATGGTTCAAAAACAAACCAATCCTAAACTCGTTCACAAAAACATGCTTGATGTTACACGAAGCTATAAAGAAAACTGGGGTAAATCAGGTATTTATACCGCTGGGTTCTGGTCGCGTTGGCTCTTATGGAGTCACCCTGAACTCGAAGGGGCTAAAAAAATAATAACTAAGAAGTTTGGTTTAACTTTTGTCTAATACCACGTCTTTCAAGGTTTGCTTTTAAAGCTGTCATTAAGTTTGCACGTGGGTCGCGTTTCACAGGACGTGGTGGGACCGGGGGTGGTGGGGGAATCCGAGGTGCTGAGGGAATCACTCGGGGTGCTAGGGGTGGTACGACTTTCTTTACCGAGACACTCGGTTCCATAGTTTTCAATAACGATTTACACGTACGCAAAAGTTTTTTCGTTTCGCGAACCTGTATTTCTAACGCAGGTGGTTTCCTTCTTCGGATTTTTGCCTTGAGTTCCTTTTCAGAAAGGGCAACGCGTTTACCTTTTATTTTCTTAGTCACACGAATACCGAGTCGTTTTGCTTCGTCCTTAAGAATTTCAAACTTCATTTATATTAACCAATATATTTTTATTTGTTTAATATAAATAAATTAAAAAATGGATCGTTTACAATATTTCCTGTTATTGTGTTGTGTTTGGTCCGTCGTATCACTTGTACCTTTAAAAATATGTCCGTGTATATTTTTTAGTAACGTAACAGTAAACGGAAAACCTGTAAAAGATAAATGTTCTGATGAGTGTAATACCGTCAAAACTATTTCAAGTGTATTAAGGACTATAGTATTACTCTCATGTTGTTATTTAATACTTTTTTACTCGTCTAAATAAAAAAGTTATCCGTTCTGTACATTTTAGCCTTGAATGTTCCAGCTTGACCTAAAACAGAAACAGACTCGTTACCATAGAGTTCCTGACACCCAATATCGTCCATACAATCACGGTTATCGTGTGTCACAGGAAGTGAATATATTTGTTCACCAGGCGTTACCGTATAATAATGGTACCTATCTCGTCTCCCCCTAACTTCTTTACCGAAAAGCGGTAACGTTTCTTCGTCAGAACCCACAAGAACACCCATTTGTTGAACGTACCCGGGTTTATACTCTTTGATCGGCGGTTTTCTAAATTCCTTTTCAACGGGTATTTGTACTGGAACCTCTACAGGTACTTCTACGGCTACTTGTTCCTTAACCACGGTGGGGTTATACAATTGATACAATACTACAAATAATAATACTAAAATAGCTACGTAAGTTAATCTTTGTTTTGTCTTAACTTTCATTTATATGTACCGAGAAGTTATTTTTTATTAGAAAATTTTGATAAATCTATTCGACCAAGTCTAAATTGAACAAGCATCCAGAGAATAAAAAGAAGCGTTTTCAAAAAATTGTTTGCGTCTGTATCATCCATTTTGTATATGGGACCCATGATTCTACCAAAAAACGTTTCCTCTTTTTCGTTTCCTGTAACCATCATTTCCATCTGAGTTAACGCACACGTATCGTCGTTAACGGACCAATGATAAAATATGAACGGAACGAGTAAAGAATAAAATTCGAGGTTCTTTTTATTTTTCATAAACGGAACAACAAGCATGGTTATAAAAAACACTAAGTGAATGAAGAATATAATGTTCATATCTATTAATATGGACAAGGAAAAGAAACTTCCTAAAATATGGCATCCACAACAGGAGAAAATATTAAAATCCTGGGGTGAAGCCGCTGCGTGTTATCGATACATGCACTACCAAGCCTATTGTTCATATAAAAATCTAAGTATGAAATTTACGATACCTCTCATTATACTAAGTACCATAACCGGTACGGCAAACTTTGCTCAAGAAACGTTTCCACCTACGGTTCAACCGTACGTACCGTCGGCTATTGGTGGTTTGAACTTAATCACTGCCATTGCAACGACTATCATGCAGTTTCTCAAAATCAACGAACTCATGGAAGGTCACCGCGTCGCTTCGGTACAGTACGGTAAACTCTCGAGAACTATACGTCTCGAACTCACGTTACCTTTGGGTGAAAGAACACAAGACGGCACGACCATGGTTGAAAACTGTAGGAACGAATACGATAGACTCATCGAACAATCACCGAATGTCCCGAAAAAAACTATTAACGATTTCGATAGGGAATTCCCAGACGATAACCAGTTCTTCAAACCAGAAATCATGCACATACAACCAATCATGCCGTTCAGAGCCATTGCCGAAAACATGGTCATTACCAAACTCAAAGATGCAGTAACAGGTACGGCAAAAAGAGAACTCAAACGTGAACTCGATGAAATACGAGGGAACGTAGTATCGGCTAAGAAAACCGTTAAAGCCGATATTGAGCGTATACAGGAACGTAAAAACGAAATATCGGATTTAAAAAATAAGGGGCTCGTAAGTCTGAAAGGTGATCTAATGAAAGAACTTCGTCGACGCACGGAACTCATGGAAGTCTTTACAGAATCACCGAAAGACGATTCACAAGATACGCCACCATCAGAAAAAGAGCAAGGTTAAAGACTGTAATGCACATCAAGTAAGGAAAAAGTTTCCTTTTTAAAGGGTCTATAACACGTTTCTGGAGTGTATTATTTTCCATAATAATATCTAAAGCTTGAGTAGCGAGATCACTTTCTCCATTTTCATTTTCACTTTCATCAGACATGGACGCCTTCGTTACAATACATAAACAAAAAAAGAATGTAAATATTTCGCTCCACGAAAAAGAAGTTTCCGACCTGAAAAAGTACATCGACGAAGGTAAGAACGTGTTTTTGTGTGGCGCATCGGGGTTCGGTAAAAGTTTCATTTTAAACCAAGTCCTAGACGAAACGAACAGTTTAGAAATCAATGAAGATACGTTACAGAGAAAAGATTTGTTTCTTAATACTATACGAAACTCTAACAAACATGCAATCATAGAAGATTACGAAACGGATGTTCACGTTCTAAAACATATAATCGAATCCGTAGCCGAGGGAAAAAGTATTACGAAGAAACAACTCGTCGTAACGTCCAAAAATGTATTCTTCATGGAAAATTTCGTAACCATGATTATACCTAAACGCGAACCTGAAACTATTGTAAAACTTAAACCGAAACACTCGAACGCGTTAGTATCTGCGAAAATGTGTAACGGTAATCTACACAACTTTTTTCACTACATTGATTACCCCCACGAAAAGGATATATTCAAATCGCCTAAGGATTACGTGACCGATATTTTGTGTATCGCGAACGAAAAGGTAAATATAACGAGTAGTATACACGAACACGGTCACGTTTGGTCTATAATATCCGAGAACTTTCCGTATGCACTCGACGACAATATGGATAAGGTTTCACACTCTTTAAGTATGGCGGATATGTACGACGAGTACATGTATAAAGGTGATTGGGAAATGATGCCTTACTTTGCACTTTACGCGATAAAAATACCCAAATCGTATTTTACGAAACATCTCGAACCCAATGATGTTAAACGGGGTAAGTTCTGGACAAAGTTAGGGAACCAAAAAATGCGTGAACAAAAGGTTAGAAACATACAAGTTAATTCAAATACAAAAATGTTACACCACGAGTTCATGCTTTTGCGTGAATACGCCAAAAAAGGCGATGTATCAAAGTTTAAAGAGTATTCCTTAACACCCCAAGATTTTGACGTTATGAACCACCTCGGTATACAAAACAAACTCAAACAAAAAGAAATTACACGAATCAAAAAAATGATTAAAGAAGAAATAGCATAATAATTTAAAAAAAAATGAACGTTGTTACGAGCACCGAAGAAGAAGATTTTAAAATAACACGCGTCGTAGGTAACGAAATCTTTTACTACGGCGAAATAACAAACGAAGATATACTTGAATTCATAGAGGAGTTTAAGAAACTTGAGATCGCACTTCTCAAAAAGAAAGCCGAACTCATAGGTTACGAACCAATTATACGTGTACACGTGTGTAGCGAAGGTGGTGATTTGTTCGCAGGTCTCAGTGCCATGAACATACTCGAAAAGTCACGCGTCAAGATTGTTACCATAGCACAAGGCGCGTGTTGTTCGGCCGCCACGTTCTTACTCTTGGGAGGACACGAACGACGTATAGGTAAGAACGCACACGTACTCATACACCAAATATCAACTTCGGGGTTCTGGGGGAAATATGAGGAAGTTAAGGACGAAATGAAAATGTGCGATAAACTCATGGGAATGGTTTCGAAAACGTACAAGGAAAAAACCAAAATACCCGAGAAACAGTTTAATAAACTCATGAAACGCGACGTATACTTAGACCCCGAGGAGTGTATCAAATACGACGTCGTTCACGTGATTGATTAACGTCTATATACCTCTTATACAAACCTATTATCGTTGCTATGATTAAAAATATACACAAAGTGTTAGCATTTATGGGAATAACCCGAGTTTCTGGAGGTTTAAGTCTTTCCATACGACTATAGTCAACTACTGGTGGTACCGCCATAGATACTATTTACTTACTATACTCGTATGAAAATTAATTTAGAGATTTTGGGCGCAGTTTTACAAATAAAAATGAAAAGAGTTGCTATTGATATCGACGAAGTTCTCGTCTCGTTCGTAAGACCCATGGCAAAGTTCCGTGGGTACAAGTTTCCCGCCACTAAAAGGTACCCGTACGTCTATAAAGATATGTTTAACATTACCGAAACCGAATCGCGTAACATGGTCCACGATTTTTACGAATCCGAAGCGTTCGCGAAACTTAAACCGATCCCGGGCGTGTGTAAACAAATGGGGTATTTACGCAAACACGCCGATAAAATGTATATCGTCACGGGTCGCCAAAGTTACGCGCGCGATCAAACTGAACAGTGGCTCAGGTACTGGTTCCCCAATACGTTCGACGATCTTATCATGACCAATAGTTATACGGACCACGAAATTGAGAAACACGAAATCTGTCGAAGTCTTGCTTTAGACTCGATCATTGACGACAGTTTCGACGTGTGTACCAAATGTAACCGTATCGGTATCGACGCGTATAATATCGTCGGGTACGGTAAAATACGGTACCCGTGGGCCATTGAATCGAGTATGCAAAGAGCTTGGGGTTAATACGTTTTCAAAGTAGATGAAATGCCAGATATAGTACTTGCTGATAATCCGGTATCAAATACCAAAAGTTCATACAATTCACCGTTCAAATATTCAGTGTTATAAGTTTTTCCAATTGTCTCATTACCCGCAGCACCATTTCTAGTCGTAGTTGTAGTAGTACTATCAGCTACACCGTTTATATACATACTACGTGTAGTACCAGAGGCACGGTACGTCACGGATACAACTGTATTAGCTCCATATGTACCAGTTTGTAAATCGTTACCCCACCAATAATTGTTATACATAGAAGTATTATATCTTCTTAAAGCAAGTACTTGATTATTAGTACCATAATTACCGGAACCAAATATACCACCATCACTACCAAGAGTATTGTGATAAGCAATAATCGAATATGCACTATCACCCGTAGGAGCAACACCGTTCGGTAAAGTAAAATAATCATCAGTATCGAATACAACACGTTTATTTGTTTTATCATACGTAGGATTACTAACCGCCGTACCAAACTTGTTATTACCACTCTGATCGTACCATTTCATCACGTATAATGTATCACTTCCCGACCAACTTGTCCAATCAGTTGGAGTTACAACAGCACCATTTTTGTCAAATGTTACGTCAACTTCCGTATTATCACTCGACCTCTTTATTCTCACATGTGCCCCTGTATATTCCGAAAATAATAATCTAACTGAATATGCACCCGTTAAATTTGTATAAAAACTAGAATATGAATCTAAAAGTCCGGCTACGAAGAAGTGTTTCGCATAGTTCCAAAACTTGAAATTTTTCACGTACCCGTCGAACTCTTTACCGAGAATGAACTCTTTTACACCCGCACTTATCGCTGGACTCGGGGTTGTTTGTGTAATTAAATCACCGTTCACGTACAAATTACTCGTCGTTCCGTCATAGTTTGTTGCTAACGTATACTCACCCGAAACGTGTG
>Ga0209932_1000048_pt1 | contig 34466 bp, 32 predicted proteins | sample SalPon2_B_H2O_MG_2_FD_185728 | JGI IMG/M metagenome (GOLD analysis project Ga0209932, IMG submission 185728) | Salt pond water microbial communities from South San Francisco under conditions of wetland restoration - Salt Pond MetaG SF2_B_H2O_MG... ...
AAGAGAACCCAAATGCAAGTAATGCGGGGCCTATCAGAAGTAATGCTGGTAAAATTCCTACAAATCCTGAAAACGCATCTACTAATTGAGGTATTTGGTCTACTAACATAGGGATTTGTTCACCAATCCTATCAATACTACCCGTTATTAAAGATAATCCCACACCTAACGCCAGCATTGCTATACTAAATAACAATATGGCTGGAGTTGCGAGTATAAGTGCAAATGATAGTGGTAATAAAGATAATCCAAACGCAAGTAAACCTGCGGATGCAAGTAATAACATTGGAGCATACACTGCTAATTGAATCAAATTCTCCATTAGTATCGGTAATAACTCCGCAACTATTGGTAAGAATGTACCCACCATCGAAAGTCCTAATCCAAAAAGTAACATTGCAGGGCCAGCTATTAATAATGCTGCTGCGAATGGTAATAATGCAATTCCAAATGCAAGTAATATTGGTAAAATTCCTGCGAATAATGAAAGTGCGCCTATTAATTGAGGTACTTGCTCTACCAACATAGGGATTTGTTCACCAACCCTATCAATACTACCTGTTATTAAAGATAATCCTACTCCCAATGCTAACATTGCTACACTAAACAATAGTATGGCTGGTGTTGCAATTAAAAGTGCGAATGATAGTGGTAATAAAGATACTCCAAATGCAAGTAAACCCGCAGCTGCAACTAATAACATTGGAGCATATACTACTAACTGACCTATACTCGTCATTAGTAATGGTAACAATTCTGTAACTATCGGTAGAGCAACACTTACCATCGAAAGTCCTAATCCGAAAATAACTAATGCAGGTCCAGCTATTAATAATGCTGCTGCGAATGGTAATAATAGGACTCCAAATACACCTAATATTACACCTGCTGCTAATAATTGAGGCCCGGTTTCAACTACACTTGCTAGCGATTGAACAAAAGTTCCAATGTTTTCACCAAATAACCCTATACCGATTGCAATTTCTTGTATTGCTTTACCTAACACATACATTGCGGCGGCTACTATCAACATCGCAGCTGCACCCGCAAGTACCGGTCCAATCATACCAGAACTCATAATAACACCTAATAGAGCAACGGCTCCAACTAATGCTAGCATTGCTACCACAGCCTTTCCAAGCGCTCCCCATTCAACTGCTATAAATTCTTGTATTGCTTTTCCAAATACGAATACCGATGCTGCTACTAATAACATAGAAGCTGCTCCAAAAAGTACTTCTTTCGTACCAAACTTCGAAACAAAATCTGCAATTGGGTTAGAATCACTACCAGTTATAGCTTTCATTCCCTTTGATACAAGAGATAATGCTAACATTGCACCAGCAATTAATCCTATAATTTTTAAGAATTCCAATCCATACCCACCAAGTGATGCCATAAAACTACTGGATTCATCTGCGTTACCTGCTAAAGTTTCCGCCTCTGATGCCGCTTCCGCAGTTGCGTTTTTGTAGTTTAACATTTGTTCTTTACTAAGTCCCGTAGCTTCACCAATAATTCGTTGAATTTGTAAGTTATTTTGTAATTCAGGACCTAATTGGTCTACTAATCGTTTTTCTGCTTGAGCAATTGCTAATCTATCACCACTTGCTTGAGCTGCCCTTAAATCATTAAGATTGATATCCTTACCGGTCATCGCTCTTAATTTCATTTCATCTTTCAAAGATTTTTCAATATCTAAGGCCTCTGATGCTAAATCATTTAGATGGTCCATATCAGCACCCATCTTCTTTAACACCATACCTTCTTTGATACGTTCTTTGATTTGTTTTTTGGTAAGACCTGTTAGTTCTAATTGGTTAGATGCTAAGTATTTCATACCCTCTGCACCACTTACTCCAAGTTCTTCTGATAATTCTCTTGCATATTCGGTAAGTTCTGCGGTATCTTGCCCAGCATTTTTTAATGAACGTGATAAACTAACAGCCATACCACTATCCATCATTTCACTTAATTCAGCTACATTTGTAATCATTTCAGATGTCGCTAACTTAAAGTTACCTGTTTCTGAAACAATAGCCTTCATACCTGCTTCAAGTTTATCACCACCAAGTATCATACCCTCTAAAGAGAATTTAGCAGCAGATAATTCTGAATTTAATTCCATTGCCTGTCCAGCAGTAGTACCAAACTCACCTCTAAGTTCTTTTATTCTACCAACTGAATCGGTAATGTACCCAAGAACCTCTTTCATTATTGCAAACCCAATTGCTGCGGCACCACCAGCAAGTAGTGCATCTACTAATTGATTTGATACACCCAATGTATTACCCAAATCTTTAGCGAAGTCCTGGCCTATACCTTTTAATTCATCTGTAACATCTTTACGTTCTTTTTCTTTTTCTAAAATTTCTTTTAATCTATCAAGCTGGTCTATATAATGTTGATTTACTTCATCACCCCGTTCGATTTGCTCTTGCAACATCCCCTCAATGGCTTCGTTAATAGACGTAATTTGGGTGCCTAAATCCTTTTCGCCTTTCAACCTGTCAAGTAACTGGTCTCTTAAAGATATTCCTTCATTCGATAACGCTTTATGTGTTTTCGCCTGTTTTAATATCGCTTCATTAAGATTGTACTCTGCTTGAAGTTGCTCTTTTCTTTTATTTAAATCGTCTTTAGCCATTGAAGTCTTTTAGAATAGTTATTTATCAAATACACCAACTTTAGATGCTGCTCTGAAGGCTTTGCTTATGTTTTTAAGTTGTTGTTTTTCTTTTTTTGTTGGTGCTGAATCTATAACACCTTCTATTTCTTTTTCAATATCTTTTATTTTTTGTTTTAAAAGATTTCGTTTTTTACTGAATAAATCAAAGATACCATCAGATAGCCCGGCTTCTTTAAATATTTTTTTTAATTCAGATTCTTTGATACTTGCCATAGTAGTTACTCCATTGTTATATGTATAAATATAAGAAAACCCAACAAATACGTTGGGTTTCTTATTATCTTCTACCTTTTGCTTTTGCCTTTCTCATTTCTTTATCATGTGCCTCTTTTTCACTTTGTTTAAATTCTATGATTTTACTAATGTAAAATTTCCGAACCCAAATCGGCATATTGTAAACATCTGAGAAAGTGAACCCACCATTTCCGTGATAGATGAGGTCAAATATGTGAGAATGTAGATGCTTTCTATAATTTTGCGGAAGGCCAAAAAAACCCGACGTCCATCGGCAGTAGCATCTCTCTCCCTTCCCCGGTTTCCTCAGATATAAATTCATACGTCATATCAACATCTGGGATTACATTATTAATGTGAGCTCTGAGGGCCTGTGAGTCTAATGCAAACAATTCGTTATCCACAAAGTTGTTAATTACCTTTTGGTCTGCTTCACCATCTACTGATAGAATCATATTCTTCAAACGAGTTGTTAAATCTCTTGAAGTGTTATCTTTTAACTTACGATTCTTTTTCTTTTGTTCCTCAATAGAGTGTTTTACTTTACGTTCTTTACTTTCTGTCATTGCCATAAAAGTAATCTTACGACCTGAACGTGGTAATGTAAATTCAAACTCATTTTTGTGTAATTCAGTTTGAGTTGTACCATCGTACTCTTTGTTTTCAAATTGAGTCAAATCAATGGTATCTTTTTGTTTGTTGTTAGTAAATGGGTCGGTAATTTCTACTTCATAATCTTTTCCATAACCCAATACTCTGGCTGCAATCATAATTGCGTTCTTATCACCTGTTACCAAATCAACATATTTGATTGGCACCCCCTCTCCATTTCCAACGATAAGTGATTGGAATAATCGGTCTAATACCGTACCATCTTTGATATATGATTGTGTAGTAAGGATATCTTCCTCTTTAGCAGTCATATACTTCATTTCTACCTTACCCGATGCTAACGGATTATCTTCTGGATAAATTAATCCTTTAGATGGTAAATCTACGATTTCAGTAGGGAATTTGTAATCGGAAACTTGCTTTTGTTCGTATTGTTGTTTAGCAATTTCCACCATCTCTTCGTTTGAGATGTTTGATGAATAATCATCTTGTAAATTTTCTGTACTCATAACGTTACTCTTTTTTTTTAAAACTTGTATTTGTTGGTTAACCTATTAATAAATATGATAATAAAAATAATTAAACAAAAAAACCCCAACAAAAATGTTGGGGTTCTTAATTTTCAATTTGTATTACAACAATCCGAAATTAGTATTGTAGTATTGCGTAATCGTATGTAAGTGTTAAATCAACAGTTGCTAAATCTTCACCAGTGTAATCCATATCTGAGAATTTTGCTGTTTGGATATAAGCTCCTTTAAGTGTCCACTCTTCTACTTTATCACCAACAGGACCCAAACTGTTAAAAGTGATATCTTTTTTGTAGAAATCAGAGTAACCGTCTCTACCAGTTACTGATTCGTGGTGTAAACGTACCCACTCCATTGTAGCTTGTGCTGCAGATGGAACTACGGGGTCGTAAAGAGAAATTGTTAAATCACTCCACTCACTTCTACCTTTTACATATCTTCTTACGTTGATATGGTCGATAGTTACTTTACCATTTGTTATTTCAGGTCTATTGGCTGCTTTGATTAGATATGCAGGAATTCCTTCTACATACATAATAAAGCGGTTCGACATCTTCGGTTCGAATGATGTGAACATTACTTCAGTTGGGTCTAATAATTGTGCCATTTATGTTACTCCGTTGTGTTTTCTTTAATATAAATATTGTTCTTTTAAAAAAAGATTGTGTTCCCCACCGAAATGGGGAACTTAATCTAATTTATTTATTCTGGAAATGCTGCCCCAGTTGGTAATACGTTGAAATCTAGAACAATAAACTCAGCAGTCTTAGCTGGTTGTAAGAAGATTTCTCCTACCATAATGTTTCTATCAATTACATCTGGAGTGTTATTAGTTTCATCCATAATCACTCTAAATGCGTATAACCCTTGTCTTTGTTGGATTGATTCCAAATAAGGATTAACGATTGATAAGAATCTGTTTCTCGTAGCTGCTGTGTTGTTTTCGAACACTAAGTAACGAGTAGAAGATGCGATGAACTTCTTCACTGCAATCAACAACCTTCTTACATTGATTCTATCCAATGCAGATGGTTTAGCTTGTAGTGTTTTCTGTCCAAACACAGTTACACCTTGTCCAGGGAATGTAGCGATAGGATTCAATCTACCTTCGTAAAGTGCATCTCTTTCTGCTCTTGTCAATCTTGTCTTAGCTTCAATTACTGAAGTTAATCCACCTCTATTCAATCCTGCAGGAGCGAACCACTCAGCGGCAACTTGGTCGTTAAATGCGATAACGCCAGGAAGTACAGCTGATGGCGGCACCCATACTGGTTTGTTCTTATCTGTGTTAAGAATCTTAACCCAAGGGTAGTAAGATGCTACATAGTTTGAATCAAATGCCTGAACTGCGTTAGTTGCAGTTGAAATTGAATCGCCCCACGCAGATGCATCCATTACAAAGAATGTATCTTGTCTATCTTCACACATATCTTTAGCAAATGTTGTTACTGAAGAGTGTAATCTGTGGATAAGACCAGGAATTACTAACATATTGATATCGAACTCATCAGGATTAGATACAGCGTTGATAGCTTTTCTAAATGCCAATGTACCAGTTGCTGTGTTTGAAGAACAATCCCAACCTTGTGTATTACCTGCGATGATATCACCTGCGGTATAAACAATTCTATTTGGTTTGTATCCATCAAATCCACTTTGGAAAGGAACTAAGAATTTACGAGATGCTAATGCCGTATTACTATCATTTAAATCAATTGCTCCAGTGTATGGTGCAACTGAAGATGGGTAGTTAGCTCCAGTATTCTGATTGTAATCACCTAAGTAGAATGCTGTTCCAGCAGTTGCAGTAGATGAATCAGGAGTTGGTGCTAAATAGTTTAAGTTATCAGTTGTAGCAAAATCAAAATCAAATCCATAGAACTTCTTAGAGTTATATGAGTTATTAATTGTTTGGTCTGATACATAAGTTGGATTAGGTAACGTAAATGCAGTTCCATAAGGATTTTGCAATGCTGCGAATCCGAAAGGTACTAATGAAGGGTCAATTGCCTCATCTTTAACTGCCTGAGTTACTTCAACTCTAATGTTTGCCGAATTGTTAGGGTAATCACCATTTGTTGATAATTTACCATTTGAATCAACAGTAATATACTTATCACCAATTACTCTAGCGATAAAGTTAGGTGAATTAGGGTCTAAGTTAACACCCTGGAAAGTTTCAACTAAGTTAGGTCTGATATCTGAATCAACCACACCTACGAATGGTGAACCATTTACTTTATCTTGGTCTACTCTTCTTACGATTACAGTAAATGAACCATACTCAGAACCTGCTACAGTTCCAGCTGGTTTAACATCCTGAATACCGATTTTAAATTCGTAGTTAGTTGGGTTACCATGTGATAAAGTATGGAACTTAATCAAATTAGTAGTAGCGCCACCAACTTTTTGAGAAGTAATCCAAGGAGTAGCTGCCTCAGTATATGCTTTTGAATAATCAATATCTTTAGCTTTATCTATTGTTACTACAACTTCTTCACCAGTGGCGAACGATGCTGATTGGAATGTTTTAAAGTTAGATTGTACAAACGCATCTTGCGAACCTCTTGGAGAGAATCCAAAAGTTTTGGTAAAGTAGTTACCATTTGTTGGGTTTAAAGATGCTGAAAAATTAGTTTCAACAGCCTCTGAACCTGTAATTGTTAATGTAAATAAAGATGCTGATACATCAGATGAACCGAATTGGTCTGCTACTGAACTTTCTTTAAATACATCGGTATCAGAAACGATACCAGTAGTTGGATGTAATACTGCGGCCAACTTCTGACCTTCTGATGATGAGATGATTAGTCCAACTGGATTTTCCAGAGTGTATCCATCTTGTCCTAATACCCTTACGATTGTTGCAGTTCCAGCATCTTCCAAATAAGATTGAGCAGTATATGGTAGGTACGAATCTTCCGTTAAACCACCAAATATCTGCTGAAACTCTTGAAAAGATTCGACTTGAGTTGGAACGAACGCAGGTCCCTTAACGGTTGACCCAATTAACGCTGCTCCAATTTCACCAATCCCTTGAGGTAGAAATGACAAGTCCTTTTCTCTTGTAAATACTCCAGGACTTACTATTCTTTCTGCCATTTTATTCTCCTATTTAATTTCTTTGGTTTTGTATATCTATAAATACTCCAAAAAATCAGAAACGATTATATTTATACGTTGGGTGTAAATACACCTGTATTAATATCGAACTCACCCTCACCATACTTTTCTTTAAGTTCACCTGCTAATTTAATTTCAGATTCCCTCATCTCCAAATACTTTTGTTTTAATTGAGCTTTGAAGTTCTCAATATTTGTTTTTTGAGTTTCGATTAAAGTAAGTTCAATTTCAACTTCACCCAACCTTGCTGTAACTTCTGAAAATTCTTGTCTGAACTTTCCAATCTTTGCGATTTCTTCTTCTGTAAATTTAATCACTTCTGTTTCTTTGACTTGTTTTACTTCTGCCATAACATTTTTTTTATTAAGTTAAACTTTGTGTGTATATAAATATGAAAATTTATTTAGAAACATTAGGTATCTAACCCTGCATTCCAAACTATTTTGGATGTACCAAATGTTTTCTGAGTATTTATTGTACGTTTACCTCTATCTTCAGGTATAATGTATGCCTTTGCAGTAAGTGTTACGTTACTTCGTACCAATCTTTCTTCACCAACTGCATTTGTAGTTTCGAATGAGTAAGATTCTCCTTTAATTTGGAATTTATATCTTTCACCAAATGCGCCACCTTGAAAATAGATTACCTGTTCTACTAACTTATTTAAATCTTCCATATAATCACACCACATAATAACATCATATTGAATGTTTACATAATCAGGTGTATCTACCATATGATATTCATAATAATCTCTACTTTCCACTAATTGTGAAAATTGGTCATATCTATTCTGAGGTGTGTATTTTCTTACAAATGCTCTTGAAGTATCTTCATCAGTCATCACCTTTAATTTTGAATATTCGGTGTTAATATCTAATGAATTTCTTTTAAATGAAATCAATGGAGTTAAAACTTTACCATTAGCATCTCTTAAATATCCATCTTTTTGTGCAGATGCCCAATTCTCTGGAGATGCGTATAATACGGGTACTGGAATGTATTTTCCACTCTCTTCGATAGTAGGTTTAACATCTTTCTCTAAAAAATCTTTAAATGCCAAATCAATATCGTATATTCCGACTTGAAAATTCTTAACATCATCATTTCTACGAGAAATCTGTTTAGATTTATTTAATTTAGGGTCATCTGAAAAAGAACTTTGGGTTCTACCTAAATCAACCTTTTCATCTCTATTTTGTCTATACTTTATTGCCATTATACACCTACTGGTAAATCGTTATTTGTAGTATCGTTCCCAAATCGGAAATCATCTTCTAATTTTAGTTGTGTTTTTCTCGTTACATGAGTTTCACATATAATAGATATGTTATAACCTTGTGAATCACCACCATCCCAAGTATCAGGATTCTTTCCTGCAAAGAATTGGTTTGTAAATGTTACATCTACAATATGTTGTTCATCGTTCCACACAATCACATCACCAACTTCTGGAAACACATTTTTTTCCACTAATATATCTCTTAAAAAGTAGAAGTTAACATTTCTGGTATAAGATGAACCAAATTCATCAAAGATTTGTTCTGCATTTGTTCTATCAACTAATGTAGGAATCTTTACAGGATTATAAAATACCTTATCTTTACCCTCACCATAAAGATTTCTTTTAGAATCATCTAAAATAAGCTTATAGTAGTAGATTTCGGTATCAATAATATCCGTAATCAATTCTTTGTTTATTTTTCTAAACAAAGCTGCATCTCTTTCTCCACCAAATAACGCCATTCTTTATCCTATATAAATAGCACGAGGAACTCTATTCAATGTTTGTTCCATTGCTTCGGATTCTTCTTGCTGTGCCTGTAATAATGCCTTACGAGAAGTAGCTTCTAAGTTTTCTCTTAATTCTGATATTAAGATTTCCTTTTCTGATGCTGCTTCACTTCTTAAATCTGCACCATCTAATGTAATTTCTGAATTTGGAATTGGTACTGAACTAAACTTAGCTCTAACTGCACCTAACATTTCTTTTGCTAATGCTAATGCGTATTTCTGAATCCATCTCTTACCAACGTGATTGATGTGAGTATATGTAATTCTATCAAATGGTGCGTTTGAGTAATCAGATACTACTGAGTTAGATACTACTGAGTTACTTCTATCAGATTCTAAAATATAATGGAAGTGAACTGTGTATGCGTGCTCAGGTATTGGAAATAATCTAATTCTATTGTTTTGAATATCAAATCCATATTGAGATTTACGAACCATATCGTTAAATTCGATTGCTTGTAATCTTAAAAGGTCATCATAAAGTGGTTGCATCATAAATGAAACACCCGGTGAGTAGTTACCCCATCCGAAAGTATCCATCATTTGTTGAGAACCTAAACCAGTACCAATAAATGGGTCAAAGTATCTTACCATCGCAGGTGGTGCGTTGTGTAACATCTTTTTAATCTCAATCTTATCAACACCAGGAGTTCCACTCTCCAATGATACCAAACTCGCATCAGTTAAATCATAAACTTGTTGAGATGCGTTTGCTTCAAATGAACCTGTGTAGTAAGTTACCCTACCACCACTACCTGCTTCAGTTCCATAATCTTTAGATAATGAAATTAATCCACCTAAGTTTGCATTTAGTTGTGTTTGTGATAGGTTTGAACCTGTTGAACTTCCTTTTAAGTTTAAAAGGTTTTCTCTAATATTAAATTGGTTTACTTGAGTAGAGTATTCAGTAACTGCTTCTTCAACACAAGTATAGAAATTGATATCTTGTAGTTCAATATCCACAATTGGATATCCTAAACGTTTGGCACACCACGATGCTATATTATCAACATCAGTAACGAACTCTGAATCTGAATCATAGTATCCGAATGGTGTATCACCTGCTGTGAAGGATGAACTACCAGGCCATATTGGAATTTCTACTGCCATTTAAATCTCCTTAGTGTTTGTATATAAATATGGTGGATTATTATAATCCGAATCTCGACTTAATTGCATTGTAGTTTTGAAGGACTTCTGATTGTGATAAATCACGATTGTAAGTATGGAATGTTGCAAACTTACCTATCATACCACCCGCTTCACTACCATATGCAGATTTATTTATTCTAATACAATTTGTCTGAGTATCAATAGTTGGTGTACCAGTACCAGTATAAATTGTACCATTATCTATAATTCTAAATGTTAGATTACTACTTGAATAGTGTAATGATGCCATTATCCATTTGTTAGTATTATTAGCAAGTACATAATTTGAACCAGGTGCCAGATTATAACCAGTAAGATGAACTCTCAAACCACTTGCACTATTATAATTCCAAAGTTCGAATGATTTATAATTACCACCTACCCCATCTGGATTTTTACCAAACCCAAACATACATCCAGATGTAGATGTAGTTGCATTGAACATTGCCATCATAGTTCTTGGATTACTACCAAGAGTGGGAACATTAGTAGTTGATTCTAAATATTCATTCGACCCATCAAATTGTAGTACACCATTATTATCCGAACTATATGATGGTGAATTATTAAATGTAAGATTACAATCATTACCAGTTAGGTCATTAACGATAGTTCCACTACCCGAATATGACCTTTTTGATGCAAAGTCTAATGCTAAGACTAAACCATCAGTTACTATATTAGGACCTATGAACATTATATAAACCTCGACTTTTGTGCATTATAGTTTTGTTGTATTTCACCAATAGAAAGACTCCTATTATATATACGAGCATACCCAATATCACCTGAGTAAAACCAAGTAGACATTGAAGATGCATATGACCCTATTCTAATTTCATTGTCATATGCGGCCAATCCAATACCATCGGAAGAGACATCCCAAGACTCAAATTCAGCACCATCAATATACATAATCACATCAGTGCCATTTACCACAATGTCCCAAGTGTACCAAGTATTTTGTGATAGCGAAGTTGAAGAGTGTAATCCCAAATAACCACTATTATCTGCTTTTCTAAACTGGAAATATGGTCTACCACTGTAAATCATAATCCAATAAAACCCTATACTACTTTGTGGTCCTCGTGTCATTAAAGTTTGACCTGCACCTTGTGCATTCCAATTAAATCTAAATGAGAATGTCATATTAGTAGTTAATCTATATTGAGAATCACTTGGAAAACTTATGTAATCATCAGTACCATCAAATTCAATGACCCCATTAGTAGAATTAAATGTAGGCCCATTTGTTAAAGTCCCATCATATGAATTGGTAAGAGAACTCCAAGTATTACCACTATCTGGATATGACTTTTTAGACCCAGCATCAAGTGCTAAGACTAATCCATCAGTTACTATTTTAGGCCCTCTACTAAATCCCATTATATAAACCTCGATTTTGTTGTATTATAATTTTGAAGGATTTCATTTGGCGATAATACTCTTTCATAATACTTAAAGGAATAGATATTACCTTGAAACGGATATTGTACACTTCCGATAGTCAATTGCCCTGCCGATGAGATGCCAGCACCACCACCAGAAGTGTGTGATATCAATTGACCATTTATATAAGTAATAGTATTGTTGTATAAATCGGATTGAGATGGTGTTCCACCAGGGGCATTAAATGTTATTGATATATTAAACAAATTACCATTTGAAATTTCGGAGCTATTCAATGTATGGCCTGATGTGGCAGACCCGACCCAATAAAAATAGAATTTACCAGTTCGTGTAACAGTAGATATCCCCCAATTTCCACTAACATTTACTCGGGACATTTCAAAAAAACCATCATCCGACTGAACATTATCATATTTTAACCATGCGTCTAATGTCCAACTATGACTGTGCCAAGTATCATACAAAACGGGTGTCGCTATTCTATCGTTGACTCCATCAAAATTCCAATAACCATTTGAGTTAAAGGTAGGGCCATTGGTTAGTGTACCATTATTACCATTACCGCTTAGGTCGGTAATATTAGTACCACTACCTGGATATGACTTTTTAGAACCCGCATCTAATGCCAGAACCAACCCATCAGTTACTATTTTAGGTCCTCTACTAAATCCCATAACTTATACCATTGAAGATGATACATCTGTCCAAAAATCAGTTGACAAAATTTCTAAAATCTCTGAATGAGTGTATGGCCCTTCTTTTGTTGTTAAAGAATTTACTGAAGAGTGAATATCCCCTTCCCATTTCACAAATGTTTTTGTTCCATCAACACTTAATCTTAGAGTTTCGGATGATGTTTCTAATACTCTGTTAAAATCAATACTTCCTGTCTCAGAAGTAGATAAAATCATATAATTTCTATTTTCAAACATAATCTTTATTTTCTTTTATTATCCACCACATGCAGTAACATCAGATACAGTACCAGAATCATCTACTTGGAAAACATATGAGGTATTAACGAAGTAGTACCCTGGATCTGCTAGCACCTCCCCTGCATCATCAACGAATACACCATCACCGTATGTTGGTAATGAACCACCACCATTGTGGTAGAAAGTACCCCCATTATCTCCTACTTCACATGCTTCGAATGAGAAGAAAAACGAACCACCTGCATTAAACTCAGTTAAACCACCACCAGCACTATGGTCATACCCATACCATTGAGAAATTGGATGTGGTGGTGATTCATCTGGTATATTTTCTGAATTGGTGTTTATAGCTACTACATTACCTTGTACTGCATCAGATAATGAAAGTTGTGCATCTGAACTCTGTCCTAACTCAGTATTAATATCTGAAAATGAGATTTGTCCACTACTTGGTAATGCCATTATCCTTCTCCTTTAAGTTTACTGATTTCTGATTTAAGTTCTTCAATCTGAGATTGTTGTTCTTTCATACCTTCAATCAATAATGCTACCATTTTATCGTATTTAACACCTTTGAATCCATTTTCTCTTGTGGTTACTACTTCTGGTAAAACTTCTTCTACCTCTTGTGCAATAACACCAATATCATGTCCTTCGTTACCATGTTGAGTTTTTCTTTCTTCTTCTGAAAGTTCTTTCCAATCGAATTCGTATCCACCAATTTTTAATATTTTATTTAATGCGTTATCAATTGGTTTAATGTTTTCTTTCCATCTTCTATCCGATGATGAGTATGCTACAATATCATTTGATGCATCGATTCTGCCATCAGTTGTTGATGCGTTCACATTTACACCCAATGCACCATTATTAATTTTCATACCATTATCATTGATAGTCAATCGTTGAGTACCAGCGGTAGTTATATTAATAGTACTACTATTTGCACTATAAATTCCATTATTTGAAGTTTGTGCGGTATTTGCAAATACGATGGCTGGGTTTGTTGCCGTACCACCTGGAGTAAGTGCATTTACGTCTCCAACGGCGACGACGTCTACGACGACGTAATCGCCTGTGATGCCACCGAAAGTTGGGTTATCTCCGGTTGCTACGAATCCAGAATCATTAGTTAATTCACTTACGTTGGTTGGGCCGGTAATTGTTAATGTTGTACTACTTGCTGATGTTGAAATAGTACCTGCACCTTGAATATTGAAATTAGCAGCTCCAGAAGTAACCTGTGCATAACCACTATCTGAAGTTAATCTAACTGAAGTGATATCTCCAGTCCCACCTGACGACCCATTAGATGCTGCGGTGATTCTACCTTGTGCATCTACCGTAATATCAGCGTTTGTATATGAACCTGCGGCTACCAAGGTGTTTGCTAAGTTAAGTGTTACAGCACCTGATGAACCACCACCACTTAATCCAGTTCCAGCAGTTACACCAGTAATATCACCTACATTTGTGGTGTATCCCACATCATTTGTAAATCCACTAATATTAATATCTGCCTGGTCACCACCGATATTGGGCCAATCAACACCAGTAATGAAACCATAAGAGTTATTCCAATTGGTATTACCATCAGTAATATAACCCGCACCATTGGTTAATTGATTGTTGTTGGTTGGAATTGTTGTTGAATTATAAGCATTTGAACCAAATATTTCTGCAAATCTTTTTCTTCTTTCAGCACCATTATCCAACATTATGATTTCATCAACTGAAGCATCAATTGCGGTGGTCATATCAGTAAGTTCTGATAAGTCTAAGGTAATGGATGGTGTTGTAGTTGCGTTAGAAACATCCAACCCAGTTCCAACCCCAACTGAAGTTACAGTACCTGTGTTTGTAGTGTATCCTGCTCCATTTGTAAGTTGGTTGTTGTTAGTGATTGGAGTTGTTAAACTAAACGTAGTACCACTCAATGTTAACCCAGTTCCTGCTGAATAAGTTGTATTGGTGTTTGTAGCTGAAATGGTTGTTCCGCTAATTGTAATGTTTGAACCAGCATCTAACCACCCAAACGCTCCTGCTGAATCATCCCAAAATGCAATTCTATCATCATTAGGGTCTGTTAGGGATTCTAATCCTAAATGAGAAAGTGATAATGTACCCGTTGAAGTAATCGTACCACCTGTCAATCCAGTTCCAGTAGCAACTGAGGTTACAGTACCTGATGTTGATGAAGTACCTGTCGCACCTGTTGCTACTGCGGTTACTCTACCATAAGCATCAAGTGTAATCGTATCGATTTTTGTTCCGTTTGCGGCTGAACCATATGTTCCAGCGCCCGCACCACCAGTAGCCATATTTATAGTAACAGTACCCGATGTACCACCGCCTGATAGATTTGTACCTGCTGTAACACCTGTAATATCACCTACATTTGTAGTATACCCCACATCATTATTAAATCCACTAACATTAATAGCATCTTGTGAACCAGCTAATTCAGTCCAATCAACACCAGTGATGAATCCACTATCATTATTGAAAATACTTAAACCAATTTCATTTGCTGCTTTTCTTCTATCTGCGCCAGCATCTAATACAATAAATTCATCAGTACCAACCATTGCAGCGGTCATATCGGTAAGTTCACTCATATCAAGTGTTAGTGTTACACCACCTGAGTTTCCACCACCACTTAAACCAACCCCAGCGGTTACGCCTGTAATATCACCTACATTTGTGGTGTATCCTTGAGCTTTAACAAATGCGGTTGTTGCTATTTGAGTAGTATTAGTAGATGTTGCGGCAGTTGGTGCGGTTGGAGTGCCTGTAAGAGCAGCTGATGAAAGCATTGTTGCTTTTGATTCGTTTGTTACGTTTCCTAAACCAACATCGCCTTTAGTTGTTGCTTGCGCCCTTAAAGATGCAAAAGTTCCATCTGCATCAAAATCATCACCTTCCGCTTTATTATTTAACTGAGTTTGAATATTTGAAGTTACACCATCTACATAATTTACTTCAGTTGCAGTTGCAGTTACATCACTTATATTTGATAATGTATGTGTATGTGAGTTGTTAGAAACAGTCGCAGTAAGTGTTACATCTGAACTACCATCAATTGAAACATTACCACTTAAATCTCCACCTAAAGTAATTGTTCTTGCAGTATCCCAATTATATGCTGAATTGGCAACTCCTTCTAAATCACCGATAAATGTACTTGCTACTAAATCAGTAAGTGTATATGAAATATTACCCGTAGAACCTGCAGTTGCGGTTGTTGTACCTACTGCAAATTTATCACCAGATTCATCCCAAATGAATAATGCATTATTACCAGTTGTACCTCTTTCAATGATGATACCACTATCGTTTGCATTTGATGTAACACCACTATTTAGTTCGATTAAGTTATCAGAAATTTCTGTATTTGTTGTGTTAATTGTAGTAGTCGTACCATTTACAGTCAAATCGCCAGCAAGAGTTAAATTATTAAATTCTACATCATCCGATGTCCCTACTGCTTGACCAATCTCAATACTATCAGCGTTTACAGTTACACCAGTACCAGCACCAACATTTAAAGTTTTTGAAAAATTACCACTTGTAGCACTACCACCACCTGTTAAACCATTACCTGCTGTAACAGTAACCCCAGTAATATCACCTACATTAGTTGTATATCCTGCACCATTGGTTAGTTGGTTGTTGTTAGTTGGGATTGTTGTAGATGTAAATGCGTTTGAACCAAATATTTCAGAACCTAACTTTCTTTTTTGTACACCAGAATCTAATACTACAAACTCATCGGATGTATTTACCCAAGTTTGTGTCATATCAGTTAGTTCAGATAAATCAACATTAAATGTAGTACCACTTAAATCTAAAAGTGAACCTGCTGAGTATGTTGTGTTGGTATTGGTATCAGTTGATGCAAAGCTAAATACACCAGCTGATGTTTCTGTAATTGTAACATTACTTCCACCAACTAAATTGATGTTTCCTGTCCTATAAGTTCCAGTATTATCTCTTCTAATTGAAGTTACTGTGTTTGTATCTGTATTTACTACCGTTTCAGTTGCTGATGTAATACCAGTGATGTGTCCGTAAGTATCTAATGTAATATCTTGGATATATGTTCTACCACTATTATTTACAGATGATTGGGTTGATGTATCTGCGTGAGATACAGTTACAGTACCTGAAGTTCCGCCACCGCTTAACCCACTTCCTGCGGTAACACCTGTGATATCACCTACATTTGATGTGAATCCCGCATCATTATTAAATCCACTAATATTAATATCTGCTTGGTCACCACCCAATTCAGTCCAATCTAACCCAGTAATGAATCCAGCACCATTGGTTAATTGGTTATTGTTTGTAATACTGTTTGATATGGTAGTTCCACTAATAGATAATCCATTTCCAATATCTAACCATGCAAATGCTCCTGCTGAATCATCCCAAAATGCAATTCTATCATCATTAGGGTCAGTTAAGTTTTGGAAACCTAAATGTGAAAGGGATATTGTCCCAGTCGATGTAATCGTACCACCACTAAGACCTGTACCTGTTGCTACGGATGTTACAGTACCTGATGTTGATGAAGTACCTGTCGCTCCAGTAGCTACTGAGGTTACCCTACCATAAGCATCAATTGTGATTGTATCAATCTTAGTACCATTCGCAGTTGAACCATATGTCCCTGCTCCAGCACCACCAGTAGCCATATTTATAGTAACAGTGCCTGATGTTCCCCCACCTGTTAGGTTTGTACCTGCGGTAACACCTGTGATATCACCTACATTGGTTGTAAATCCACTATCATTATTAAATCCACTAATATTGATACTATCTTGTGTACCACCGATTTCATTCCAATCAACACCAGTAATGAATCCGTATGTATTATTCCAATTGGTGTTACCATCGGTGATGTAACCTGCTCCATTGGTTAATTGATTGTTATTTGTTGGGATTGTTGTACTATTAAATGCGTTTGAACCTAATTCCCTAGTCCCAACTACATTTGAACCATTTATCACTACGGCAGTTGCTTCTGAACTCTGATTTGATAGTTGTGATAATTTTAATACATCACCCTCTACAACTACTGCTTCTGAACCAAATGTTCCTATTTTTACAGTATCATCTGAGAATACTTCAAATGATGGTACACCTGATATATCTGCTACTGAGAATAGTGAACCTGATAACTGGTCTGTTATCTGAAATAATGTTCCTTGCGAACCTTCTATTGTAAATACGGTTGAACCCGATTTAAATACATTTAATGAACCCGATAAGTGTGTATTATTATCTACACTTAGAGTATTTAGGGATGCATCACTCCCCGATGTAATTACTTTTTTCCAATTTGGCATATCCTAATCCTTTATTGTGGTTGGTTACTAAAAAGCCCACTTCCCTTTCGGGCCAACAACAAGCTAATTTAATATAAATATAGGATAATATATTTTAAAATAAAAAACCCCAACATTTCTGTTGGGGTTTCTTTTACATTTCCATAATTTGCTTTTGGATTTTAACTGCCGTTTCATAAACCAACTGAACATCTTTACCTTCAAAAGTTGAGTTGGCTATTGTTGATAAGAGGAACTCTAACTCCTGCTTTGAAAAGTCAACTACATTCTTTGGTTTTTTAACTTCAGTTTTATCCTTTGTAATTAGTGCCATATATAACCTTTTTAACCATTTCATATATTAGTAATTATTATCCGTAAATAAATATTTCACCACCACTTATTTGGATAGAACCAGCTTCAGCAATAGCAACGTGAGATGAGCCATCTACATCAAATACTCTAGGAATAAATGCTGTTTCAGCTGCATCGGTAGCATCCCATGCTACAGCGTTTCTACTCCAAGCAGGTCTATCCGCATCTAAATCGTAGAAGAATGCTTCACCTGAACCTTGTGCTCCAGTTGTACCACCAAATATAATACCTTGAGTTTGTGCATCAGATGAACCTGAGTTCAATAAGATAAATTGGTCCTCAATGTTTAAGTTTGTAGTTTGTAATGAAGTTAATTCACCTTGTACAGTTAAATCACCAGTTGCAGTGATATTTCTAAATTGTACATCATCTGATGTACCAACTGCTTGTCCGATTGAAAGAGTATCTCCAGTAAGAGTTACACCAGTACCAACAGCCAAGTTAGTATCATCTGAGATATCAATTTGATTTCTTGTAATAGTCTGACCACTAATTGTAATATAGTCTCTACTACCAGCTAAAGTTACATTAGTTGAGTTATCAGTACCAGCCGCATCTACACCAATTGTACTTCTAATAGCTGATGCGCTAGAACCTGTAACAATAGATTTACCGATAGCGGTTGCAGTTAAACCTGCTAATGTACTATTATCTGTTCCAGCTTCATCTACTCCTAAGTTTGTTTGTATTGTAGTTTTATCACCAGAAGAAATTCCAGTTGCTGCTACTAATCCACTTGTTACATTTGCTTCATCAGTTACATCAGCACCAGTTTCGATACCATTTAATTTAGTTTTATCGGTTGCAGTCATAACACCAGCTGCTGAAGTAGTAGCTGCTGCGATTGAATCGTTAGTACCAGTAGAAGATTGAATCTCAACTGTATTAGCACCTTCTGATACAGTAATATTAGTATCAACGTTTACTTCTGCACCAGTTGCAATACCACCTAATTTAGTTCTTTCAGCTGAAGTAATGATTGCTCCAGAACCTGCGTCTGATACATCACTATGAGCAGTAACACTTGATGCTGCGATTCGTGCATCTGCCAAATCATTGATGTCTGATTCGATTTGAGCCGAACCTGAAACTGCACCTGAACCTGCGAAGATAGTTTGCTGAGAAATTGAACCACCTAATGCAGTTGAATTTCCAGCGATTGTGATTCCTGCGTTTGCTAATTGACTGTTTGTGATTTGACCAGAAGTAACTCCAGAAATAATATCATCTGCTGCGATTGAACCACCTAATGAAGTTGAAGTTCCAGCGATTGTGATTGCTGAGTTTGATAATTTTGCATTTGCAATTGAACCCGCTAACATATCGTTAGTTACCGATGTATTAGCGATTGTTAATGCACCACCTGCTGCGATAGTAGCATCACCACTTACGTTACCAAATACTGCATCTTCTAAATTACTAAAAGTTACACTCTTTTCAGTACCATTATCTGAAAATAAGAACTTATCCGTTTGTGCTATTGTTGTTCCTGCGGTAAAGTTATCAATATCGATACTTCCTGCTGCTACGCCCGTAAGGGCTGAACCGTCCCCGCTAAATGATGCGGCGGTTACCGTTCCATCTACTGTTATTGCACCGAATTCAGGTGATGAACCCGAGACAATTACTTTTTTCCATTCTGCCATTTTTGTTTCCTCTTTTTAAGCTTTATGTTTGTGTTAAATAAATATTTGTTTTTTTACTTTGTTATAAATATATAAAAAATCCACTTCCACTAACCGCCATCGCACCTTTTTCGCCCGTTGGTAGTGTTAGTGATTCTTTTATTACGAATGTTCCTTCTGAATTTACTTTTACTTTATCATTTCCATTGATTTTTACCAAAAACATATCAGTTGATGGTGTATTGTTTTCAATCAAAGAAAGAGATGATGTTAATGCCCCAGTTAATTCAACAGAACCTGTGATTTGAGCATTGGTGGTAACGATTGATTCAATAGAATCAACTCCATTATCTTTTTTAAAGAATAACTTACCATCATAAGTATTTACAGCTAATTCACCTAATGTTAAATCACTAACATTGGGTACATTAGCAGATACCGAGCTCCTTTTTAATTTTATTCTGTTTTCGGCCACGCCTATCCCCTATTTTAGAATGTGCCGCCATCAATTTCACTAAATGATATAGAACCTGATACAAATAAAGACCCGGTCATTTGATGAGTATCATTGATATCATCACCAAATATAGTAGAACCACTACTAAATGATTGAGTCATATGTGTTACAGATGAACTTACAATATAAGTTTCAGCGGTTAAAGTTGCAACTGATACACTCTGTCCCTCTAACCCAGATATTACCTGAGCTGATGAACTGATTACATTTTCAGTATTTAATTTTGTTTTAACATCAGAATCACTATAATGTGATAAATCTGATATATCCGATTCTGTAATATTTAAAAAAGTTTTAACATTTGCAGCCGAACCTGATAATACATTTTCAGTATTTAATTTTGTTTTAACATCAGAATCATCATAATGGTCTAAATCACTAATTTGTGATTCAGTTATGGTAATTTGTGCTGATGAACTTACCAGTCCACTTGGTACATTAGTTAATTCAGTAAAATCTGATGTACCACCCCCACCAATTGAACCATCATCAATTTGAGAACGAAGTGTTCTACCAACATATTGGTAAGTTGTAATGTATACAAATTGATTCGATGCTGGTTGTGAACCATCGTTCCAAGTCAAAACACCAGTCTTATAATCAAATGTATATGTTGATGTTAATGCCGGTGATGATGTAATACTTCCAGCAGAAGATGCGGTATCTTTGTAAACAACTACTTTATAACCAGGAGTTGATGCCTCAGTAGTGTTAGGGCTATCAGATGCAATAATATATTTTGGTGATACAAAATTAGTTTGTTGGTCTGATTCGATAAGTTGGTCGGATGTTACTGTATCTGAAACAGATGCTGGGTCTGAAGTTGTGAAATAATAAACTTCTCTTTGACCATCTGCTGCTTGTTTTAGTTTTTTTCTATAATGGTACTTTAAAACAGAAACATCACTAGCAATTGATGGATTTACAACACTACCTGATACGATACCACCATCTTGTGATGAACCACTATATGGAAGTTGACTTGAACCAGTTGGAATTAAACCATCATCGGTAAAAATTTCACCTGCACCCAAATCGAATACATCAGTAAATGCTTCCTGTCCTAATGTAAGATTATCGGTAGTAAAACGTCTACCTTGTAATAATCTTTCCGACCTGTTATTTGAATTATATGCCATTTTTGTTCCTCTTTATATATTACGATACTGAAACCGTTATTCTTTCTAATGTATATGATGGTGTACCTGTATATCTAATTAAAACCCATACTTTATCATGTGTTGCGTTAATAGTCTGTCCAGCAGCGTTAGCCAAACCTAATGTTAACGTTCCAGATGAGTTAGTTAATGAATCAAAATCACTCTTTACATCAATCGTATCACTAAATGGGTTGGTTGAACCATTTGCTGATTGAGAGTTTAATGAACCACCATATGATGTAGTACCTTTAACTGCATCAAACACAGTTGATGCGGTTGAACCAAATATAACACCTACTGCAATTTTACCTGTGGTTGTATCATCAAATGTTGTTAAATCTGCTGATGTATTTGGATTTAAATCAATTGTTAGTGTACCTTTGTTGTTAGAAGCCGCAGTATCAAATTCTCTTAAATACCATTTGTAATGTGCTGCGTTATATCCACCCGTTGGATACCAATATCCATTTGCAGATTCTGGATTAACCAAATAACCTGGTTTAACCTGTAAATCACCACCATCACCTAATGTTACTCTAGCACTTTCATCCCACACAGTATCTAATGTAGTTGAATCACTAATTGTTCTTCTATAACTTTCTGAAGTAAAGTATTCTATTAAAGTAGTAGTTGTACTACCACCACCATGATACCCCATTGAACCACTCGCAGCAGGTTGTCCAAATGTACCAGCCGAATGTAGGTTTACTGTTTTAGTATCTAATGTTGATTGTGTTGCTGCTCTATCTCTAGCGGTTGTTGTTAATGTGTATGATGTATCACTAAACCCACTCTCATTGAATGTGTTACCAGTACCACTTATTGTATAAGTTGCATCAATTTCTACCAAATCAGTTCTGTGTGGTACACCACTATTTCTTGCGGTTGTTCCTGCAGCATCGGTTACCATACCAGTGGTTTGGATTGTACCACCATTTGTTGATAGAGTATCTTTACCTGATGTATTAGAAATTGTATATCCACTCGTACTTCCAATCGATACATCTACTAAAGTAGTTGATGATGCGTACATTGGTTCAAACACACCACTTGCGGTTGCTACTAAATTCCAAGTACCACCATTAATAAATGGTGCTCCAGACATAGAACCTGATGTAAGTGTTAATGCTGTTACAACTTCTCCACTACTTGCTAATGAGTTATCACCAATATTAGAATTAATAGTTGATACAGGTGCCCAAAATATAGTTTCACTCGCAGTTTTATCAGTATAATCTGATTGTGAACCTGTTGCTATACCAATTGTTGTTGAAATTGTATAATTTCCAGATGCCGATACTGAAGTAGAAGATGGTGTAACCCAATTTACTACATTTTTATTAAATACTGATGCGAATTTACCATCTTGGAAAGCTGCAGGTATAACTGCAGGATTTACAGTTTGTATCTTACCCAAAGTAATACCATTTGATGTAGTATCTAATGTAGAATTACTTATGATTTGAGATGATGCTGATGTTTCAGTTGTAGTATCGGATGAATTATCTGAGAATGTAAATGAATGTGAACCACTTACTCTAAATTCAGCACCTGCTCCACTACTTAAAGCTCCTAATCCAAATAATTGTGAATCAACAGAAGATTGTTGTGATGTTGAACCACCAGCTACTGAAGTATAGGATATTGAATACCCAGTGTTTGTGTAAATTGTTTTTCCTGGAAATAATGTTCCACCAACACTAGCCCATCCCTTATCAATTAAGTATGTTAAATCATTTATATCATTATCGTTTGGTATATAACCCGAAGGTGCAGCCGAAGTTGAAGTGTTTGTTTTATTTTCACTTATTGAGTTATATGTTTTTGTATTTGGTGTTGGATTTGCTGCTGAAGATGATAGTAATCCTGCTACAAATCTTAAAATTTCAGATACATCTGTATCTTTTGTAAAGTTATTAAAGTAAGAACCATCTAAGTTGGTTTGCCAATCGTTTGATGTAGGAACACCTGCATTAATATTGTATGCGTTTATAGATTCAGATACTTCTAATGCGTATTTACCACCAGAACCACTTATTTGTAAGTTTTTACCATCTGATTGGTATATTGTACCTGATACTAATTCGAAAATTCCACCACCACTACCAGCACCAAATCCACTTGCTGCAGCTGATGCTGATACATGAGAATCGAAACTATCAATGGATGATGTTGTTATATTAATTTGGGTGTGGCCAGATGTACCATCTGCGTTAGCACCTAATATATAAAGTGTTTTGTTTGTTGTATCATAATATGGTAGCCCATCTAAGGTTGTTCCATATTGTGCTGGTGTAATTGAAGGTACACCACTACCTACATACATTTTTCCAACAGGAACATAATCATTAGCGGCGGTTGTACCACCTGGTTTACCTATGTAAACTACTGGTCCTGTTACCTTTGAATCTACCGAACCACTACCAATTACGATTTCTGCTTCACCAAAAGATGTGATATTTCTAACCGAAGATATCGAACCTCTTCTATGTTTTATTGTTTGAGCCATACTTTTATCCTATTACTTAACTAAGATTACATTCATAAATATCAAAACAATTAGAAAAAACCACCACAATCTATTGTATCTTGTGTATTTCCTATTTGAATTGAAGCTGATGCGATATATCCTTCTATTTGTTGTTCTAAAATTTTTATCCTACCATTAACTACAATTGCTGATTCATTATCAGATGCAGATGTTTGTGTAAATATTGATTTTCCATTCACAGTCAAATCACCTAATACATCAAAACTACCCGTTAGTTGTAAATTATTAGATGTCATTAAGTGAGTATACGCTTCTGGGTCTTGTGAACCAGTTGTCCATATTGATGAACCACCCCCACCACCTGCTGATGGTAGAATTACACTATTACCATCTGATATTGTTAAGGTTTGTCCTGAAATTGATAAAGTTTGATTATCATTATCAGTAGTTGAATATCCTAATGCTGTAATTTGTGCTGATGATGATATAATACCAGATGGAACGTTTATTAATTCATCATAATCTGATGTTCCACCACCTTGTCCAAAACCACTACGTGCTGCTGATTCAGAAATAAATGTATCTGAGATGAATGATGCGGTTGCAACACTCATAGATGATGTTACTGAATTTAAAACAACAGATGATGTAAAATTATTTAAAGAACTTACATCAGTATGTGTTAAATCTGAAATCTGAGATTCGGTAATTGTAATCTGAGATGAACCACTTAATACTCCTTCAGCATTCAATTTTGTTTTAACATCAGAATCTGTGTAGTGGGTTAAATCACTAATTTGAGATTCACTTATAGTAATCTGAGATGAGCCACTTAATACTCCTTCAGAGTTTAACTTAGTCTTTACATCTGAATCTGTGTAATGGGTTAAATCTGAAATCTGAGATTCACTTATGGTGATTTGATTAGATGAACTTACAGTACCTGAAGGTAAATGTGCTATTACTTGAGCCGATGAACTTACAACCGAATCATCTCTCATTACACTTCTAACATCTGCAGATGTAAAATGTGTTAAATCACTAATTTGTGATTCAGTTATGGTGATTTGAGCTGATGATGATATCAATCCGTTTGGTACATTTGATATTGAATTAAAATCTACCTGAGATGAACCACTAATTAAGTTATCACCTTCTTCGTTTCCATATCTTAAATCAAATTCAGTTGTTAACTGAGCAGATGAACTAATTACACTTTCAGCATTTAACCTATCCTTTACGTTATCGGCAAAGTTATCTCTAAAAGCATTATTTGCTGATATAGAATTTCTTTGAAATGGTGTAATTGTAGTAGGTAAGTTACTCAGATTGTAGTAATCTATGTTTGTTAACCCATTACCACTACCTTCAAACGACCCACTAAATGAACCTGTGTAATCTGCCACTATTTATCCTCTATATGTGTTTTGTTTTATATAAATATAACTAATCTTAGTAATCAGTTAGTAATGTTAGAATTTCATCTAAAGATTCATGTCTATGATTATCTTTTAATACGATATCATATACATATTTTGAACCTTTTAACTTAGGAACTTCGTGTACTGCTGAATCATTGTTGAATTTTAAATCTATTTGTTGTTTATCACCACAAAGAATCATTGTAGAACCTTTTCCTACTCTACCTAACACCATTAATAGTTGTTGTTTGGTTAAGTTTTGGAACTCATCTACTATAATTATGGAGTTATCAAAAGTTCTCCCTCTAAAATGTGATAAACTTACTAATTCTATACTCTCATCCTTCTCCATTTTCTCTAAAATTGCGGGTTTATTGTAAACTTTTCTCATATTTGAACGAATTGGCACTAACCAGGGCTCCATTTTTTCTTCTAATGAACCTGGTAAGAATCCATTATCCTCATTTGACACAGTTGGTCTTGTTATAACAATTTGGTTAACTTGTCTTTTAAAAAATGAATCCAACGCAATCTGAACTGCCAGTAATGTTTTACCACTACCTGCCTTTCCTACGATAAAATTGAATGGATGTTGGAGGATTTGTGCTTTTGCTAACTTTTGTTCTTCAGATAATGATATTGAAAACTTTACATTACCTTTTGGTGGGGTTTTGGATATATTTTCCGCCATATTTAAACTTCCTTAATTATTTTGTAGAACCTTTGATATAAATATCCAATAATAGAAGATTACCTTAGATTATGACGTAAAAAAGGGGATACCTAAGTACCCCCTCTTTAATTTAGTTATTCAATAATTAATTACTGAATTTTGTGTAAACCATCAACGTATACTTTACCGTAGAATTCACCTCTTAGCATTTTCTTCGCGTAGCGAGTCATAACACCTTTTCTAGGAGTGAAGTTCTTAGGGTCATATACTAAAGGAGTCATAATCAATGGAATGTATGGAGAGTAAACTGCTCCAGTTTCAAGGAATTGAGTTCCTCTGTAACCCATTAAGATTACGTTCTCTTTCATATAAGGATTCTTGTACACTTGGAATCTGCTATTCAATGCACCAATCTTAGTTACACCAAATGCGAACTGAGCATCACCGTTATCGGCAGTTGAAGCATATCCAGGGATAGATTCGATGATAGTTGCAACATCAGGAGATACTACTAAGAAGTTAGCACCACCACGTAATGTTTTTTGGTGAATTTTGTTAGATACACCAGCAATCACAGTTCCTAAAGTCTGGAACCATGCACCTTGTGTAAATGCAGAAGCCTGAGCACCTGTTGTAGAGTAATCAGCGAATGCTGAACCATTCCACTCACGTCCAACTTGAGTTGACCAGTAACCAGTACTCTTAGCATCTTGAATCAACATATCTAAGATTTCAAAATCAATCTCTTGTGAGATGTACTCAGATAACATTGAAGTCAATTCAGCTTCAGCATCGATTGAATGGTATGCGTTCAAATCTTGTGCGAATTCTGGAGTCCATTGTGCTTTCAACTTACGAGTCTTAGCAACGATTGGTAGGGACTTCATCTCTACGTTCAATTCAGGGATATCGATATCTACTTCTGGATTATCACTTAATGAAGTTCCAGTTGCTTCGAAATCACCTCTTGAAGTATCAGTTGGTTGTTTGTGATACTTAACTCTCACATCACCGAAATCAGTATCTTGTGCTACGAATACGATGTTACCACCACTTAGAGTAGTGAATTGTGGGAATTGGTCATCAACACCAGTCAATCTGAATGCTCTGATACCTTTATCATCAAATCCTGCGATAGATGCAGTTTGAATAGTTACAGTTGATACTTCACCACTAGCAATTTCACTTGCGTAAGATGATGAGAACTGAGTATCATAGTTGTAAGTTGCTGCAGATACAGAACCAGTTGCGTAATCATTTGTACCAGCTGCTGCTTCTAATTCTTGAATAGCAGATACTTGGTCGTTTACTGAGTATCCGAATCTACCAGCACCATACAAACCACCTGATGGGTCTGAAGTAGTTTCAGTAATACCGAATACAGAATCAGCTTGTGAATCTTTACCAGAACCAGTTGTGAAACCAGGTTGTCCTGTTCCATATTTGAAATCTAAGTAGAATACAAGACCTGAAGGAAGGTTCATTGGTTGAACACTTACAAAGTCTTTTGCTACGATTTCACTAAAAATACGTCTTACCAAAGGTAGAGCTACACCAGCCCACTCTTCAGAGTTAGCAGAAGTACCAGTAGCTGATGCCTCTTTTACTAACTGACGTGCTTGGTTTTCTAAAAGGGTTGCAACACCAGCTTTTTCAACTTCGTTGTCGATTCCTTCAAGAAGACCAGTTTTTTCCCACTTTGATGCCAACACGCGAGTTGCTTCACTCAAACGTGCCTGGTGAGAAGCGCCTTCATTAAGAATGTTTCCTAAATTCATTTTATTTCTCCGTTTTCTTTTTTAAATTATTTTAAACCTGCAAGTTTCTTCCATCTTGCAGCCATTTCGTTACCCTCAGAAATGATTTGTTTCTTAGGGGCTGAACTTTTTGTTGCTTTAGAAGCATATCCTTCTTTAACAACTGCTTTTCTTTTCTTAGCTACATTTAAATTCTCAGCTAAAGTAGAGAATACTAATTTCACTTCACGAACTGAAGATGTTCTGTCAAAGTTTTCAAGAACTTTAACTTTCTGTCCTTCGTTAAGGTCGAATGTTCTGAATAGTTTGTTAGTGTAAAGAAGTTTAGCATTCAACAAATTAACTTCGTTGATTGTTTTTCTTAAAGATTCGATAGTAGCGTAAGCTTCTTCCAATTCTTCAGCATGATTATCTTCTTCAACTTCTTCTCCATCCATCTCTTCTTCATCCATTTCATCACCTTCCATTTCTTTCAGGGTTCTGATAACTTCATCCAAATCGATTTCTTCTTCTTCGTCCATTTCTTCTTCCTCGTCCATGTCCTCTTCTTCGTCCATTTCTTCTTCCTCGTCCATGTCCTCTTCTTCTGCCATTTCAGCTTCCAATTCAGCGATTACAGATTCTAAATCTAAATCATCTTCTTCTTCATCTTCCATTTCTTCAGAATCTTCCATTTCTTCAGAATCTTCCATGTCCTCTTCCTCGTCCATGTCCTCTTCTTCGTCCATGTCTTCGCCTTCGTAGGTTTCTTCCATGTCCTCTTCTTCGTCCATTTCTTCTTCGTTGTAGCCTTCTTCGGTTTCCTCTTCTTCTCCCATCAATTCATCATCGTTTTCGATATCAGATGAATCGTTTGCATCTGTATCAGGTTGAGCGTTATCGCCTGCACCTAAATCTGATGAATCTAATTCTTCTTCCATCTCTTCTTCATCAGCCTCTTCAGCTAACTTTGCAGAAATCATTGATTGAAGTTTTGGAGTGAACGCCTCTTCCAAAGCCAACTTAGCGTTTGCTAGAGCAGTTTCTTTAACAGCCTTAGCATCAGCAATTGCTTCTGATAACAAGTCTTTTCTTGCCATAATTGTTCTCCTTAAATTTTTCTTGCGGAAATAAGATTATTGGGAATCTTAATAGAATTTTATACAAATAATCTTAACCATCTATTAGACGAGATGGTATTTTGATTTCTAATAAATAGTGTACTATAATTGAAAACACTAAAAAAGTGTTTAATAGTTTTCTCTTTGTCTACGAACCCACTCAGCTCGTACTGCCAATTGCTTTTGCCTTCTTCTCTTAGCAGCAGGTTTTGTGTATTGTTGTCTTTCTTTCAACTCATCCAAATGACCACTATCTTTTACTTTTCTTTTCCAAAGTCTTAATGCTGGTTCAATTTGATTGTTCACCACTTTCACTGCTAATGGTGCACCTGGCACTTCCATATCTTCTCTTCTCACTTTTTTGTAACGTTTTTTGTTTTCTTCTTGCATATATTGTTTTTATAAAAAAATACACCTACCAAACCGATGATAGGTGTATATAAATATTGTTTTAAATTTAATTAAAACTTAATTATGATTTCATTAGGTGAAAATTTCTTCTTTTTCATAAAATCAATTATATCATAATATAACTTTTCTGATAAATCTTCGTTTGGTTGATTCTTAATATGGATATTGGTGTTCATACCTCTAGCCATAAAATCATTTTTACCTTCATTAACATTTGATTCTGATAGGTTATCCAACCCTTCTTTAAAATCACCTAAGAGTCTACCAAATTCTTTTTGTTTATCTTTTGGTAACATTTTGATTTTTTTAAGGTTCTTTTTAATGAACTGAGAAAAATCAACATTTATCTCTTGCATTCTATCCATATCGCTCATAATCGTATCCTTATTTTTTCATCGTTTTGGCTTTTGCTTCCAACTCTTTGTACTCTTTAGATTTCTTATCAGCGTATCTGTGTAATCCCCAATTGAATGCTGCTTTGAATAACATATGGAATGGTAAATCACCATACTTCTTACCATAAGGTGATAATCTCTGCCAATCTAAAAATGATTGTGCCATTTCTTTTGACATCTTAATACCTTCTACTCTACTGGTTTCACCTTTTACTACTGATTGTAAGAGTTTCTTAGCAGATGCTCTTCCTTCATTCATAATCTCTGAGAAAGATACTTTCATCTTAATTAATTTAGATGATGGTAGTTCACCGATTCCGAATGATTCATTCAACAATGATTTTAATTTTGTTGATTTGTTTTCATTCATTGATTCAATCATTTTCTTAGCTTCATCTTCGATTTGTTTTTTAATCTTAGATGGAAGTTTCTTATCGTAGAATTTGATTTTACCTTTGTTATCAACGTGAGCGATGTTTTTGTAATCACCTGCTTCTTCTTCGGCTTTGTTGTAAATGGTTAATCCATTTCCTTTACGAGCCATTCCTAAATCGTAAGTTACTTCAGCAACCATACCTTCCATCAAACCAATTGCGGTAGTACCAACAACTCTTTCAGCACCATCTGCATATTTGTTGTTTAGGATTGCAATCTTTGCTGGTTTATCAATTATGTACATTGGTATCATATTAGTACCGAATGAGTATTTAATACCCGCCTTCTTTAACCCACTACCAATATCCATAAATGATTTAGCATCTTTTACGATATCGGCAAGTTTATCTAACATAGCATCGTGCTTACCTTCGTTTACTGATTCTTTAACACCTTCTAATAATTTTAATTCTTTATCAGAGTAAACATCTGCATAATACCATTTTTTATCTTTTTCATTGTAAAGGTAAACATAATCAGCACCAGCTTTGTTACCTGCATCTTTGATGTATGTTTCAATACCATCCAAATATCCTTTTAGATGTTTCCCACCCTTTTCACCTCTATCTCTACCATAGAAAATAGTTTGGTCTTTTGCAGGATTAGCGAATGAATGGTCTTTACCACCATCCATTTTTTTATCTAATACGGAAATGCCAACACCACCATCTATTTTTAAAAGTTGGTTTACTTTACCACCTGAGTAGTATTTCTTTGCAGTTGCACCTACACCATCTGGATATCCATCGTAGTGAACATATGTTGAAAGAATATTTCCATTTTTGGTTATTACACCAATTTGAGAACGAGTTGCCTCATTTATCAAATTCTCTGAAATTAGTTTTTTTAGTTTAATCATTATTTCACCTTACCTTTTTGAATATCTCTTTCCAATTCTTCAGCAGCTCTTTGAACATCTACTACTGATTGGTTGATTGGGACATTACGATATTTAGCTATTTTTCTAACTGCCAACATTACAATTCTTTTTTCTTCAGATGATGCACCTTCGTTTACTGATGGTTTCTTAATCATATCAGTTAACTTCATTGATTCTTTGGTGAATTCTTTTGCGTTCTCCTTATCATCCTTATCCACATCTTTTACTGGATATTTCTTACCATCTACTTCAAATGAATCATCACCATTTGCGATTGCTTTAGCTCTTGCTGCTCCGAATTCATTTCCCTCTTCCATTTCTTCAGCTTCGTTGATTTCGTAATACTTACCAAGAACTTCACCAATTTCATCATATGATGATTCCAATCTTTGTTGTAGTGTTGATACTTCTTTAAGAGTTTTTTCAAATACTTTGAATGATTCGTTCATTCTCTTCATATGTCTACCAACAGTAACACCATCAAACCAATCACCAGTTTCTGAAAGGGTTACTTTGTTTGCAACCTCAACCAAACCTCTAATTGATTCATACACTTTGGTCAATCCTTCTTTTCTGTAAACGGATTCACCATATGCTTTATATCCCTTTACCGCTTCTAAGAATGCCTGTTTTTGTTCAGTTGTTAATTCTTCAGCTCGTGGTCTTTCTTCTTCTTCTTCCTTTACAAATGATTTTGCGTAAGGATTAGAATATACTTTTCCAATTTCTACTGATTCTTTTAATAAATCTTTTAGTTTTTTCATTTGAATACCTTCTTATATAGAACAAACACCATCAATCTCGCAGATGATATCTCTTACCAATGTATTAATCTTTTTATATGATTTTGTAGTACCTCTACTAACTGATTCGTTTACAGGTCTCATAAATGCACCATGTGTTGATGGATTAGAAACAAAATCCCAACAAATCAAATCAAAATCATCTTCTACTGTTACTGTCTTACCATTATTAGATTCTTTTACCGAACCCATACCTCTTGATGAGATACCAACCGTACATCCGGCTTCTAATAATTCTTTAAGTATGTTTCCTGCTGGTGTTTTTAGGATTTCCACTTTACCCATTACATCATCACCATCCCACCATACGTTTCTTACAATGTGAGATGTGTTCTTTAATTCAACAACTGATGATTCTGGATGGTCTAACTCACCAAACGCTCTATTTTCTTTTACTTCTCTACCCATATATTTTTTTACTTCTCGTCTGAGAATTTCAGTAGGATAGATTCTACCATTTTGGTTTTCAGCCTCAGCACGTTGAAGTACACCCTCAACAATCAACCTACCATTGTTCTCTTTCAATGATTCGTTGATTTGAGTTTTACTCATTTTAAATGGTATAGTATCAATTAATAATTTACTCATTACTTATCCCACACTTTACGTTTCTTATATAGGTCAAACATAATTTGTGCAACCTCATATCTAATAAGTAGACGAATATCTTCCAAATCCTTATTTGAAAGTTCCTCTTTTAGCACCTTTTTATTATGTTTCTTACTTACACTCATGCACTTAACTCTTTAAGTTGTCTTGCAACCTTTAACATTCTTTCAGAAATTTTTCCAAATCGTTTTTGTGTAGATTCCCAATACTGTCCAGCGTGTACACCTGCTTCGGTTTTTAGTTTTGCGTTTTGATTAACAATTCTCTCTAACTTAAACATCATACTATTGATTTCTTTGATTGAATCATTTATTTTCTGATGTTGTTTTCTTGAATCATCTTTCTTAAACTCTTTATATGAGATTTCGTTTATCTTATTCTCTAATTTACGTTCTAATGCTTCTAATTTCTTAGTATTCACTTTTTTCTCCTTAGATTTCTTATACCCTAATACCTCAATGTGGTCATCATCCAAATCATCCTCATCTTTACTCTTAGCAAAAGCATGTGGAGTTTTGATTGGGCCCTCGCCACCATCTAAGTTAGCAGTTACATTTGCTTCTTCTAACTCATCAAACTTATCTTCTATTTCTTTTAAGAAACTTTTCATTTAAACACCCTCTTTAGCTCATCATACAACTCATAGTATCTGAGTAATGATAATACTTGTGATTCGGTTATAACTTTTGATGATTTTAACTTAGATGCTAAGGTAATTACCTCATTTATCTTAATCTTAGTTACTTTATCAGTAATTTTGATAGATTTAAGTGATTTTTGAAGTTCATTTGTCTCTCTAACAACAAAATTCTTTAATTTTTCAGAATTATCAACCGATTCGATGTATTCTTTAAGAATATTACGTTGTTTGTTGGATAAGTTTGTATATTTGCTATTAAAATTTTCTACCAACATCTTCCAAGCCAATAATCTTACCTCTTTAGGTTGTTTTGAGTAATCTTCATTGATAGTTGTAACAATTTTATCGGAATTTTGTGATTTTCCTGTCAAATGTTCCATCAATGTTGATTTACACTCAACATATTGTTTTGGGTTATCTGAATTTTTGTATTCAAACAATTTATAGATAGATGCGTTCTCCTTATAGTTAGAAACTCTATACTTAAAGAAATCTTCTAATACAAAATTCTTCTTAATATCTTTAATTAAGTTGTATTTTTGTTTGTTTAGAGTAGTTTCGGTAAGTTTTGACCTTTCTTTTAGGATAATATTTAAAAATTCACCTGCTTTGTATTCTGAACTAAACGATTCTTTAATCGCAGATTGATACAACTTCAATTCTTTGGCCAATTCCGTCTTTTTACCAAAGTGTTCTTTGATAATTGCTGTTGCCTTTGAATCTTTATTGTTCAAAGTATCTGTCGCAATCTGGCGTACTAACAATTCGAAAAGAATGCCGGTATTTTTGTACTTACTGTGCTTAATGTTTTTCATTAGTTCCTTCTATTTTTGGTAGAGTAACCTATATATTTAGTTATAAATATCTTAATTATCAGAATTCAATATATTTTTCTCATCTAATAGTGATGATTCGACAATATCATCATCAATTTTAAGAGATTCTATAATTATCTTCTTACTCTTTACTTTCTTTTTCATATTTGATAACATAGAATTAGTTACCTCTTTGTTCAATACTTCATTTGCGTTGTAAGAATGTCGTATTGAATCTGATTTTACATCAATTCCTTTATTACCTAATGGGTCTCTACCAAATGGTGATTTATCTTTACCATATGTGCCAGTTTCTTTGGGTCTACCTGCACCTTCATATCCACCTTCAGGTGAACCACCTTCATTTTCACCAAAAGGAGAACCACCACCCTCAGAATCATCACCACTTTGTTGAGATAGTGATGCTAAATCATGTGGAGTACCAAATGATTCACCAGTCTTAGCAGGGTCATTACCTTCTGATTCAATCTGTTCGTGTCTAAATCCAAGTTTCAAATCGTTGATAACTCTGTATTGTTCCATCTTCCAC
>Ga0209932_1000049_pt1:2500-32024 | contig 32024 bp, 42 predicted proteins | sample SalPon2_B_H2O_MG_2_FD_185728 | JGI IMG/M metagenome (GOLD analysis project Ga0209932, IMG submission 185728) | Salt pond water microbial communities from South San Francisco under conditions of wetland restoration - Salt Pond MetaG SF2_B_H2O_MG... ...
AAGCTTAAATCAAATAAACGTTTAATTAAAAAATAGAAAAAATAAAATTTATATATACATATATATGATTAATAATCAAAAAATATTTCAATTTTAATTATTAATCAAACTATATAGTAAAGAAATCGGGAATAATTTTTAATATTATATTTGACATTATTTATAAATCTAAAGTACTATATTTTTAATTTCATACTAATGCTTTTTATGTCAACAACAATAAAATACGAAATGATGATTCTTTTAACAGAAGAATTCAATGATAATGAATTAAAAACTTGGGCATTTAATTATGCTAAAGCATTAAGAAAATTAAATGCATCTGAAATTTCAGTAATTTCAAGAGGTAAACGAGATTTATCTTATGAAATTGCAAATCAAAAACGGGGAAATTTTATTCAAATTAATTTTTCAAGTATTCCAAAACACATTGAAAATTTTTCAAGTAGTTTAAAATTTGATTCAAATGTTTTAAGATTTTTAATTTTAAATAAAATAACTAACGTAAAAAATTTCTAAAAATTTTTTACGTTAATGACTTGAATTAGAAATAAAGATATGCTATTATTTGAATAATACATATTTCCTCAGTAGCTCAGTGGTAGAGCAATCGGCTGTTAACCGATTGGTCGTAGGTTCAAGTCCTACCTGGGGAGTTTATAAACCTCTAATAATTTAATAAATTAAAATTATGAAAAATACATCTGACCCTTTAAGAATCGGGAATAAATCATTCACTTCTCGTTTAATGTTGGGAACTGGGAAATATCGGACTAGCCAAGATGCTTTAAAAAGTATTAAAACTAGTGATTGTGAAATTGTTACTGTAGCTATTCGACGATTACCTACAAATATAGACCAAGATAATATTAGCTTTTTAAAATCTTTAAATTGGCAAAATTTATGGTTATTACCGAATACAGCTGGCTCGCAAACAGCGGAAGATGCTATCCGAATGGCATTCTTAGGGCATGAATTAGCTTGCCAATTAGGGCAAGAAGATAATTTTTTTGTTAAACTGGAAGTTATTTCCGACCCAAAATATTTATTGCCTGACCCAATAGGGACTTTAAAAGCAGCAGAATTCTTAGTAAAAAAAGGATTTACGGTTTTACCTTATATTAACGCTGACCCTATGTTAGCTTTACACTTAGAAGATTTAGGTTGCGCGACTGTTATGCCATTAGGGTCTCCCATTGGTTCAGGTCAAGGATTGAATAATTTATCTAATCTTCAAATTATTATTGAAAATGCAAACATTCCTGTCATTGTAGATGCTGGGATTGGCGCCCCCAGTGAAGCAACAATGGCTATGGAGTTAGGGGCTGATGGAGTTTTACTAAATACAGCAGTTGCACAAGCAAAAAATCCAGAACAAATGGCGTTAGCCATGAAATTAGGGGTTCAAGCTGGTCGTTTAGGTTATTTGGCAGGCCGAATGGAGAAAAAATATTATGCCACTCCTAGTTCACCAATAAGTCAAATTAGCCAGATAAAATAATTACAAAAATTTTTAAGCAAGAACCATTTACCCCCAATTTTATTTTCTAGAATAAAATTGGGGGTAAATGGTTCTTAAAATTAACAAATTAACTTACATTTTATTATTTTTAATAATTCAGTCAAATTTTAATTTGTGGAAATCGTACTTTCTTCTTCTTTTTTAGAGTTTGTTTCTTCTTGTTCATCTTGATTATCAATTTGATTAAACTCTACATTACTGTAGTCAAATTCAACTACAATTTCTGATGTATAAATATCATCGAATATAGGTGAGTAAACAGGTCGATTCCCATATACACTCGGTTTTATCTTTTGCGTAACATTAATTTGTGTACCTTCATGTATAACATTACTTAAACATGCTTCAGCTAATTTATCTTCTAAGAATTTTGTAATTGATCGACGTAATGGACGAGCGCCATAAATTGGATCATACCCTTCTTCTGTAAGGAAGTAACGTGCTGCATTATCAATATTTAAAGTGGCACCTTGTTCTTTTAAACGTTTACATAATTGATTCAACATTAATCCACAGATCTCCCAGATATCATGTTTTGATAAATGGTTAAAAACAATAATATCATCTATTCGATTTAGAAATTCTGGTCGGAAGAATTTTTTTAATTCTTCTTGTACTAAACCAGTGATTTTAACAAATTTTTCTTCATCTTCTGCTGTTACTTCTCGTTCCGTTGGCGGTTTTAATGAGAATGTCCCATCTGAATTTACTAATAATTCAATCTTTTTACTTTCTCTTTCTAATACTGTGTCAATACGACGTCCAAAACCAATTTTTTCTTTTGAAAGAATTGGTGATTCTTTTTCAATAACTCGTGAACCTAAATTCGTTGTCATTACAATAATAGCATTTTTAAAACTAACAACCTTTCCGCTTGAGTCAGTTAAGTGACCATCATCTAAAATTTGTAAAAATAAATTAAAAACATCTGGGTGTGCTTTTTCAACTTCATCAAATAAAACAATGGAGTATGGTTTTTTTCTTACAGCTTCTGTTAATTGACCACCATCTTGGAAACCTACATATCCTGGAGGTGAGCCAATTAATTTTGCAACTGTATGTCGTTCCATAAATTCCGACATATCAAACCGAATTAAACTCTTCTCATCGTCAAACATATATTCGGCTAAGGCTTTTGTTAATTCAGTTTTACCAACACCTGTTGGTCCAGCAAAAATAAAACTTGCAATAGGACGTTTTGGATCTTGAATACCAACTCGTGCTCTACGTACAGCTTTTGACACTGCGGTAATAGCATGGTGTTGTCCAATAAGTCGCTCATGAAGAATACGTTCCATTAACTTTAATCGGTTATTTTCAGATTGATTAATTTTTGTTACTGGAATACCTGTCCATGCTGAAATAACTTTAGAAATATCTGATTCTGTAACTTCATCGAAACGAGGTCCATTTGGACTTGAATATTTAGCGTATTTTTCTTTACTTGTTAAAGCAAATCGCATTATTCTTAAATGTGTCCGAACTTCTATTTCATGTTCAACTAATAATTTTGCTGTTGCAAAATCATTATGGTTAATAGCATCATTTTTATCTTCTAAAGTTTCATGTAATTCTACAAGGAGTTTTTGAAGACCCGTTGGTAATGAGCGGTTACGCAATCTTACACGAGAACCAGCTTCATCGATAACATCAATAGCTTTATCAGGTAAATTACGGTCTGCAATAAATCTACTTGAAAGTTTTGCAGCTTCTTCAAGAGCTACATCAGTATAAGTTAATGCATGATGGCGTTGGAATTCGGGTTTTAAACCTTTTAAAATATCGATTGTTGTTTCTACTGATGGCTCTTCTACAACAATAGAATGGAATCTTCGTTCCAATGCTGGGTCTTTTTCAATATATCTGCGATATTCATCTAATGTAGTAGCACCAATAAGTCTTAAAGTTCCACGAGCTAATGAAGGCTTTAAAAGGTTAGCAGCATCAACAGCACCTTCAGCAGCACCTGCGCCAACTAATGTATGAATTTCATCAATTACTAAAATAGTTTTTCCATGTTGATTTACTTCATCAATAATATGCTTCATACGTTCTTCAAATTCACCTCGATATTTTGTTCCAGCTAAAACTGAACCTAGATCAAGAGCTCGTACAACATGGTCTAATAAAAATTCAGGGCAATCTAAACTTTGCATTAAAATAGCAAGCCCTTCAGCACATGCAGTTTTACCAACACCTGCCTCACCGACTAAAACTGGATTATTTTTACGACGACGGCCTAAAACTTTAACTAAAGCATTAATTTCTTCATCTCGGCCAATAACTGGATCTAATCGCTGACCTATAACTTCTTTTGTAATATCTTCTGTATATAGGTCTAAAGAAGGAGTTTTTAAACCTGATTTTTCACGAGCAAGTGCCCATTTCTCTTGATCCGTTAATGGTGGTTTTAAAATGTCTTCTTGCTGTTCTTCAATATAAGTTAATATTAAATGGCGTAACTTAGGAATATTAACACGTAGTTTATCTAAAGTTCGCATTGCAATACCGTCTGCTTCATTTATTAAAGACAATAAAACGTGTTCTGTCCCAACATAATTGACTCCTAGATCTTGTCCTTCATGAATTGACATTTCTAATACACGCTTTGCTCTTGGAGTAAATGGTATTTCAGAAGCTACAAACCCTGTACCTCTACCAATATATTTTTCAATTTCTTTTCGCGTCTTTTTTAAGGTAATATTTAATTGGGCTAATGCACGTCCACCTATACCATGTCTTTGCCCAATTACACCAAGTAGTAATTGTTCAGTGCCGACAAAGTTATGACCCATTCTTCTAGCTTCTTCTTGTGCTAACATAATTACTTTAATAGCACCTTCAGTAAATTTTTCAAACATCACATCTCCTTTCCCATTTTTATAAAATAAAAATGGTATTCTATCCGTTTAGTAATTTCTTTTTCTATTTACATTCTAAGTATTTTAATACTTATTAATAGCTATTTATAAAAAATTGTATTTTATAGAATCTATTTATTCTACAGTTGCATAATAACTTATTATTAATTATAATGGATTTACTAAGAAAGAACAATTATATTTTCGGCGGTATGGCCAAGTGGTAAGGCAGTGGATTGCAAATCCTCTATCCCCAGTTCGAATCTGGGTGCCGCCTTTAAATATAGTTCAATATTATTGCTTTTTTATAAAGATATAAAATATAATAGTTTTACATGTCATTAAGGGGACGTGGTGGAATTGGTAGACACGACGGACTTAAAATCCGTTGCCTAGTGATAGTGCGTGAGGGTTCAAGTCCCTCCGTCCCCATTTATACAAATAAGATTTTTATAAAAAATAATACTAAATTTAATAATTCTAATCAGTATTAACCATAAATTAAATAAATGCAAAATAATTGCATTTATTTAATTTATCATTACGATAAACAAATTCTATAAAGTACTCCTGGTGGTAAATCTGATTTTACTAATAAATCAAAAATATTTACTGAAGAATCATAATAAATTTCAAGAATTCGTTTATGAATTCGAATTTCAAAATGTTCTCGTGAATCTTTATTAACATGAGGAGAACGTAATACACAATAAATTCGTTTATCAGTTGGTAATGAAACTACCCCAACATTATCAATGTTATTACCTTGAGTAATTTCCATTATTTTTTGACACGATGTATTTAAAAGTTCATGATTAAACGATTCTAATCGCACACGAATTTTTTCATTCGATTTTATTTCCATAAATTTTTTTTTGATTATTTAACAATTTTAGAAACAACACCAGCACCAATAGTTCGGCCGCCTTCACGAATAGCAAAACGCATACCTTCTTCAATTGCAACTGGATAAATTAATTCAGCAGTCATTTTAATACGATCTCCTGGCATTACCATTTCTACAACTGAACCATCATCTGCTGTAAATTGTTCAATTGAACCTGTTACATCTGTTGTTCTTACGTAAAATTGTGGGCGGTAACCTGTAAAGAATGGTGTATGACGGCCACCTTCTTCTTTCGTTAATACATATACTTCTGATTCAAAGTTTGTATGTGGTGTAATTGTACCTGGTTGTGATAATACCATACCACGTTCAATATCTTCTCTTGTAACACCACGTAATAAGATACCAACATTATCACCTGCAAAACCTTCGTCTAATGTTTTTTGGAACATTTCAATTCCAGTAATAGTTGTTGTTTGAGTTTCTACAACCCCAACAATCTCTACATTATCACCAACTTTAACAACTCCTCGTTCAATTCGCCCAGTTGCTACAGTTCCTCGACCAGTAATTGAAAACACATCTTCAATAGCCATTAAGAATGTTTTGTCAACATCACGCTCTGGTGTTGGGATATATGAATCAACGGCATCCATTAATGCGTAAATTTTATCAACCCATGGATTATCCCCACGTTTAATATCAGGATTTGATGAAATTGCTTCAATTGCTTGTAATGCTGAACCAGGGCAAATTGGAATATCATCTCCAGGGAAATCATATGTTGATAATAACTCTCTTACTTCTAATTCTACTAATTCTAGTAATTCATCATCATCTACTTGATCTTGTTTATTTAAAAATACAACAATATGGGGAACACCAACTTGTTTTGCTAATAAAATATGCTCGCGAGTTTGAGGCATTGGTCCATCTGCAGCAGATACAACTAAAATTGCTCCATCCATTTGTGCTGCACCCGTAATCATATTTTTTACGTAATCTGCGTGACCCGGGCAATCTACGTGAGCATAATGACGGTCTTCTGTTTCGTATTCAACGTGAGCAGTATTAATTGTAATACCACGTGCACGTTCTTCAGGTGCACCATCAATATCTGAATAATCTTTTGCAACAGCAGTACCGCCTAATGCTAATGTTGCTGTAATTGCCGCTGTTAAAGTTGTTTTACCATGATCAACATGTCCAATAGTACCAATGTTAACATGCGGTTTTGTACGTTCAAATTTTTCACGTGCCATTTCTAAAAATTCCTTTGAAGTTTAATGTGTATAATAAAAATCTCTTTGCTTTTAGCGAAATTAACTAGAATCCTAAATGATTAATTATTAATAACGGAAATGCGCAAATGCTTTATTTGCATCTGCCATTTTATGGGTTTCTTCTTTTTTCTTTATAGTATTACCTATATCATTTGCTGTGTCAATAATTTCACTTGCTAGTTTAATGGACATTGTTCTACCTACACGTTGGCGTGAATATTGAATAATCCAACGTAATGCTAAATTTGTTGCCCTAAAACTACTAACCTCAATTGGGACTTGGTATGTTGAGCCACCAACACGTCTAGCTTTTACTTCTACAACTGGGCTGGCATTTCGAATTGCTTTTTCAAAAATTACTAATGGATCTTCATTTGTTTTTGATTTTATAATATCAAATGCCCCATTTACGATATTTTGAGCTAAATTCTTTTTGCCTGATTTTAAAATTCGTGTTACTAATAAACTAACTAAGTAACTATTATATGTAGGATCTGCTTTAGGAAATCGTTTCTTTGATATATTTCGACGTGACATAATAATAATTATTTTTCAATAAATTGTTTTTATTAAATATTAATTTTTAAACTAATATTTAATTTTTTGGTTTTTTAACTCCATATTTTGAGCGTCTTTGTGTTCGATCTTTTACTCCACCACTATCTAATGCACCTCGAACTATATGGTAACGAACCCCCGGTAAATCTTTTACTCGACCACCTCTAATTAAAACAACTGAATGTTCCTGTAAATTATGACCTTCACCTGGAATATAAGCTGTTACTTCAAATCCAGATGTTAATCGAACCCGTGCAACTTTCCGTATTGCTGAATTTGGTTTCTTAGGTGTAGTTGTATAAACACGTGTACATACCCCACGTCGTTGTGGACAATTTACTAAAGCAGGAGATTTTGTTTTTTTATTAATTTGTATTCGTCTTGAACGAACTAATTGCTGAATCGTTGGCATTTATTTAAAAAGTAATTAAGTGAATTTAAATTATTTTAATAGAATTAATTTAGTTATCTTTTGTTTGTAATCCATATTTTTTCATAAATCTTTCTACACGGCCTTCACTATCAATAAGTGTTTGTGAATCTGTGTAAAATGGATGATTTCCTAACCAAACATCAAGTTGTAATTGAGGTTTTGTTGAACCGATTACACAAAGTGTTTTCCCTTCACATTTAACTTCTGACTCTGGAAACCAAGTCGGATGAATTTCAGATTTTGGCATATTTTTAAAATTTTTAACGTTTTGAATATTGTGATGCTTTTCTTGCTTTTCTTAAACCATATTTTTTACGTTCTTTAATACGTGAATCACGACTTAAAAGACCAAATGGTTTTAAAATTAAACGATTTTCTTTTTCCATTTTGCAAAGTAATCTTGCAACACCTAATTTAATAGCATCAGTTTGACCTGTTAAGCCACCACCTTTTACAATAGCAATAATATCAAATTGATTTTTTAAATTTAACTTTTCTAATGGTGAAAAAATATCATTTAAATAGTTTGTATTATATTGTAAATATTTTTCACCAGAAACTTTATTAATAACCACCTTTCCCTCTCCTGGAACAAGAAAAACTCTTGCAACAGCACGTTTTCTTTTCCCAAGCCCAATTTTATCTTTTTGAAAAACTGTATTCATAAATTCTTTTTAAGTTAGTAAGTAAAATCTTAAACGATATTTAATTGTTTTGGATCTTGTGCTACATGTGGATGTTGATCACCTTGGTAAACTTTTAATCGTTTTACTAAATGTTTTTTTGGAAACCCATTCGGTAACATATTAAAAACACAGTTTTCAATAATTCGTTTTGGTGCTATATTTACTAATCGTTTTAATGAACTACCTGGACGACCAGGTTGGTATACATGGAATCGTTCAACATCACGATCAAGTTTTAAATGTTCAGTATTAATTAATATTACATAATCACCTACGTCAACTGATGGATGATATATTGATTTTGATTTACCTGTTAATAATGGCACGATAGTTGATGCTAAGCGTCCTAATTGTTTATCGGTACAATCAATGACGTACCATTTTCTTTTATTATAATTTGAAGCTGGAATAAATGTTTTATTCATAAAATTAAAATTAAACTAAATAATTATTTTAAAACTATTCCTAATTTATTTTTAAGAGTAGCAAAAACTTCATCTGCCGACTTTCGACCAAAGTTTTTTAATTCTAAGAGCTTTTCGGGAGAATATTCTAGTAGATCACCAATTGTATTAATTTGCGCTCTTTTTAAACAATTATAAGGTCGTACTGATAATTGCAATTCCTCAATAGCAATATGAGTATAGGGATCTATAGGTTTGGTATGATTCTTTTCTTTTGCTGTTTCTTTTTCTTTTTTAATTTTATGTTCAGTGAGAGATTTGAATAAATCTATAATTAAATTAGAGCCAGAAAAAATTGCTTGCTCAGGTGAAACGCTTCCATTTGTCCAAACATCAATAAACAAGCGTTCTTTTATGTTATTGGAATTGTCGTAAACATTTTCAACTTTAAAGTCAACTTTTTGCACTGGCATAAAAATTGCGTCTGTTTCAATAAAATCCTCAAATTTATCAGAAAAAAGCTCATTAGCTAATCTATATTTGGTTCCAGACTCAATTTTAAATTCTATTTCTAATATATGTGAACTTGAAATTGTTGCAATATAATGATTAGGGTTAATAATCTCTACTTCTGGGGGTAATTGAATTGAACTTGCTGTAATAACTGCAGGGCCATGAACTCTTAAACGCCCAAATTGTCTTGTAGGTGTATTCGACTTTAGAACAATTCCTTTTAAATTTAATAAAATTTCAAGAATATCTTCACGAACACCAGGAATTAATGAAAATTCATCTTTTACTCCTGCAATTCTAACACCTGTAATAGCAGTTCCTTTTAAATCTCCTAATAAAACTCGTCTTAATAAATTCCCAATTGTTATTCCTTGACCAGAACTAAGTGAATCGATTAAAAATTGTCCATACATAGGACCAGATTCAATTTTTTCTGATTTTAAACATTCCATTAATAAATTAGAACTAGTGATAAGATTTTTTGTGGAATTCATAATTTATTTATTTTATAAGTAATTAGACTTATACACGGCGACGTTTTCGCGGGCGACACCCATTATGTGGTACTGGAGTTATATCTTGTATAGAAAGAATTTCTAACCCTGCCCCTTCAATAGAACGAATTGCCGTTTCACGACCAGAACCTTGACCTTTTACTAAAATCTCAACAGTTTTTATACCTGTACTTAAAGCTTCTAAAGCTGCTTTTTCTGCTGCAGTTTGGGCAGCAAAAGGAGTCCCTTTACGTGCTCCTTTAAACCCAGAACTACCAGCAGATGCCCATGATATTGTATCACCTGTTACATTAGTAATTGTAACAATTGTATTATTAAAAGTTGATTGGATATGAACAACACCTGTTCCGATGTTACTTCTATTTTTTTTTGCTGCCGGTTTTCGTATTTTTTGTGCCATATTAAAGTAATATTTTTAATTAGTAGAACTGCCAATAAAAGAATATTATTTTTTCTTACCAGTAACAGTTTTCTTAGCTCCTCGTCTTGAACGAGCATTTGTTCGTGTTCTTTGTCCTCGAACAGGTAAGCTATTTCTATGTCTTTTTCCGCGATGACAGTTTATTTCATTTAATCGTTTTATATTTAAACCATTAAAACGTCGTAAATCTCCTTCTAATTTTAACTCAAACTCTTCTAAGATATTTCTTAAAACAACTGATTGTTCTGTAGTAATGTCATCTGTCCGTGTTTCAGGACTAATTTCTGCTAATTGAACGATCTTTTTTGCTGATGGAAGGCCAACACCATGAATATATGTAAGTGCATATTCAATTCGTTTATTTCTTGGCAAATCTATCCCTAGTAATCTTACCACTTACTTAACTCCTTTTAAATATTAACCTTGTCTTTGTTTATGTTTTGGATTTTGACAAATTACCATAACTTTTCCATGTCGTTTAATTACTCGACATTTATCACACATTTTTTTAACTGAAGGGCGAACTTTCATTATATAAATATTAAATTAATAAATAAATTTTTTAGTTATCTTAATCAAACCTTTCATTATAAATATTTGAAAGAATGATACTTTTCATTTCACGTGAAATATCAAGAACAACACCTACTAAAATTAATAATGATGTAGTTCCTAAACCATTAAAACTTGAAACATTTAGAATTCCTTCAACAACATTTGGGAGAGTTGCTAATACCGCAAGTACTATAGCCCCAAAAAGTGTTACTCGTTTCATTACTTGTTTTAAATAAAATGTTGTCGCTAAACCTGGCCGTACTCCTGGAATACTTACAGCCATTTTTTGTAATTCTTGAGAAATATCTTTAGGGTTTAAAACAATAGTTGAGTAAAATGAACTAAAAATCAAAATCAATGCAAAATAACTAACCCAATAGATAATTTTGGATGATTTTAAAAAAATAGGAAGGGTTAAAAGTGGAAATACACCTAAATTAGTAATATAACTAGGTAGAACTAATAGTGCAGTTGTTAATATAATTGGCATAACACCTGCTTGGTTAAAACGTAATGGAATATAATTATTTGATCCACCTTTTGAAACAGGTTGTTTGTTTTGACCAAGTTGTTTTGAAGAAATTAAAGGTACAATTCTTGCGCTTTCTTGCAACGTAATAATACCAGCTATTGCAACAAAAAATAAAAGCCCAATTCCAATACTTGATATTACACTTAAATTTCCACTGTTTTCACTTATTAATTTTTTACCTAAGTTTGGTAAACTTGAAATAATATTTGTATATATTAATAATGAAGCACCATTTCCTAACCCATATTCTGTAATTAATTCACTTAACCATAATACTATCATTGCACCCGTTGTAAGCCAAAGAATTATTTCAAAAGCTAATAAAGGGCTCCAATCAAAAAGAGCACGTTTTAAGTAAAAAGCAATACTTGAGCTTTGAATTAAAGCCCAACCAAATGTGATTAACCTAGTTAATCTTGTAATTGCTCTTCGACCTTCTCCACCTCCCTCTTTTTGTAATTTTGAAATACTAGGAATTAGACCAGTTATTAACTGAACCATAATTGAAGCATTTATATAAGGAAAGATATTTAGGGTAAATAATCCAATAACAAATGTATCGTTCCCTGAAAAAGTACTTACTAAATTCTTTGTGATTGGGTGCTGTTGAATATAAAAAGCTAAATGTCCGTGATTAATTCCCGGAATTGGTAGAAATGTACCCATTCTAATAAATAGAAGTATACCAATACTTAACAAAAGACGTTTTAATAAAATATCGTCTGTCTTTTTCATTTTTGTTTTTAATAGTTTAAAATTTAGATACTTTTTATCTGGACTACTTTTTAAATTAGATCACGTTTTTGTAAAACTTGTGACTTCGTAGTTAAAGCTTCTAACGCTACAATTGCTGCACGTGCATTATTTAATAAATTATCAGAGCCTAATTGTTTTGCAATTACATTTTTAACTCCTGCAACCTCTAGAACAGTTCGAACTGCACCGCCTGCAATTACACCTGAACCTTCAATAGAAGGTCGCATAATAATTTTACAAGCACCTTTATCTCCGATAACGCCATGTGGAATAGTTAATGATTTTGTAAGTGGAATTCTTATTAAATTTTTTCTTCCATCTGTTTTTGCTTTTTTAAAAGCATTAACTACATCTTCAGCTTTACCAACACCAACACCCACTTGACCATTTTCATCACCTATTACTACAACAGCACGAAAACTTAATTTTTTCCCACCTTTTGTTACTTTTGTAACACGACTAATTTTGATTAATCGTTCAATAAATTTTGCATCATTCAAATTATCATTACGACGAGATGTTTTTTTTAATTTATTAACTTGTTTTAACTCGGTACTCATAAAATTTATTATTTTTAAATTATTTACTAAAATTGTAGGCCACCTGCTCGAGCACCATCTGCTAAAGCTTTGATTCGGCCGTGATATAAATATGGACCTCGATCAAACACAATTTTTGTAATGTTCTTTTGTTTACTTAATTCAGCTAGTTTCTGACCCATAAGTCTAGAAGCATTACATGTACGACCGTTTTCACTATTAAGTTTGATGTCACGATCTAATGTCGAACAAGAAACAAGTGTTTTAGCTGTTGTATCATCTATAATTTGTGCGTAAATATTTTCATTCGATCGGAATACAGATAAACGTGGTCGTTCCACAGTTCCTTTTATTAATCCTCTTACGCTTTCACGTTTTAACTTCTTATATTTATCAGGTTTTAGTTTTTTATTTTTATTTTTAAGTCTTAATAAAACTCTTTTTGAAAATTTCATAATATAATTTTTTTTTACAACTTAATAATTTTTATTATTTACCCGATTTACCAGCTTTACGTAAGATTTTTTCACCTTTATAAAGAATTCCTTTTCCTTTATAAGGTTCAGGAGGACGCCATGATCTTACTTTTGCAGCAAATAAGCCTAATTGCTCTTTATCACATGCTTTTATATTTAGCGTTGTATTCTGAGCAACTTCAACCTCTATTCCATCTGGAATGTCTATATTCACTGGATGACTAAACCCTAAATTTAATACAAGAGCTTTACCTTGAACACTTGCTCGATAACCTACACCTTGTAAGATAAGTGTAGTAACAAATTGTTCAGATACACCAACAAGCATATTGTTTATTAATGTTCTGTATAAGCCATGTAAAGCTTTATTAGCTCGTGTTTCATTTTTTAACCCTACAATTAATGTACCATCTGTTTGTTCAATTCGAATAATTTCGGGAATTGTTCGTTCTAATGTTCCAAATTTTCCTTTTACGATTACATTATCATTTGTAACATTAATATCTACAGTTGCTGGTATTTTAATTGGTAATTTTCCAATTCGTGACATATTATATATTTACTCCGCTTACCAAATATAACATAAAACTTCACCACCAATTCCGAGCTCTTTTGCTTTATTATTTGTCATTATTCCTTTCGATGTTGAAAGAATAGCAATTCCTAATCCATCCAAAACAGATGGCAATGTTTTAGAATTAGCATAAACTCTTAATCCAGGTTTACTAATTCGTTCAATTTTATTAATAACGCGTTCTCTCGATTGACCTTTATACTTTAATGAAAGAAGTAAATATTGATATATATTTTCGTTATAAATTTCAAAATTTTCAATAAACCCTTCTTCTTTTAGTGTTGCGGCTATTGCTTTTGACATTTTTGTCGCTGGTATTTCAACAATTTGGTGTTTTACCATGTTCGCATTTCGTATACGAGTTAACATATCTGCAATATTATCTGTAACCACTAGTAACTCCTTACTTTTATTATCTTCATTTTAGTTATTCTTGTGACCAACGCTTACGACGTAAATGTTTTTTCCTATCCCAAATTTGATTAATTTCCCCAAATGATGAATATTTATCATAATACCCACAATCATTTAATGGGAAACGTAAAAACTTTAATAAAATCATTCCGTTTAAAAGTCGATCAACTGTTTTTGAACGAGACTTTGGTGTAGATGAATCTACTACAAGTGTTATGCTTAAACCTTGTATTTGATCAACGTCATCGTATTCAATTTCTGGAAAAATTAGTTGTTCCTTTACAGAAAAAGTATAATTGCCGGCTTTATCAAAACTTCTTACTGATAATCCTCTAAAATCACGAATTTGTGCAAAAGTAAAAAAGATTAATTTTGTAAGAAAACTATACATTTTTTCACCACGCAAAGTACTTGATAAACCTAATTCCATTTCTTCACGAATTTTAAAGCCTGCTACAGCTTTTTTTGCCCGTGTTATTAACGGTTTTTGTCCTGTAATTTGAGTAAATTCTGTAATACTCTTCTTTAAAATATTACTATTTTGTGCAGCTAAACCTAATCCTCTATTAATACTAATTTTTTTAAGTTTTGGAATAGTATGGGGATTTGAAAATAATTCTGGATTACTTTTTCTTAATACAGAATGAATACCAGTTTCATATTCTTTTTTTATATTTTCTAATAGGCCATATAATTCTGCAATTTCTTCTAAGGAATGTTGACTACGCATATTCTTTATTTAAAATAATTTAAATTAATTTAACATTTGAATGGTGAATTGGGGCTTCAAATTGTTTTATTTCTCCAACGTCACTTTCCGTGTTGGGTTTAATATGTTTAAACTTAAAGTTAATACCTTTTACTAAAATTTTTCCTGTATTTCGATAAATTTTAGTAACTTCACCTGTTTTATTTTTATCAAAACCAGAAATAATTTTTACATTATCTCCAATTTTAACATGTAATTTTTGACCTTTTGGCATTTATAAAACCTCCGGAGCTAATGAAACAATTTTAGAAAAATTCTTATCTCGAATTTCACGAGCAACAGGACCAAATACACGTGTACCACGTGGATTATTTTCCATATTTACAATTACAGCAGCATTATCATCAAATCGAATATACATCCCATCTGGACGACGGATAGTTTTAGATGTTCTTACAATAACCGCTCGAACAATATCCGATTTTTTAATAGGCATATTTGGAATAGCTTCTTTTACGACACCAATAATTGTGTCACCAATTTTTCCATATTTTCGATTGCCACCTAAAACACGAATACACATAATTTTTTTTGCACCCGTATTATCGGCTACAGTTAACATTGTTTGTGGATAAATCATAAAAGTATAATCTTAAGTAATTACAGATGATTTTGAAATAATTTTAGTTATCGACCAACGCTTTTTCTTGCTAAGTGGTCTACATTCTTGTACTAAGACTTTATCACCAATATTGCATTGACTCATTTCATCATGAGCTAAATATTTAGATGTTTTTATCATTGTCTTTGAATAAATAGGGTGTGAAAATCGACTTTCGACTTTTACTACCACAGTTTTCTGCATTTTATTACTGACAACAATACCAACTTTTTCTTTTACTGGCATTTTAAAACTCCTTAAAATCGCGGTTTAATTTTTTTATACGACTATTGGGTAATGTTTCAAAATTGGAACTTTTAGAACCCATTTTGAGATTAGCTACTAAAATAACTGTACTTATAAAGATTTCATTATAAATAATTTATATAAATGTAAAACCTTAATATCTAAAGTTATCAGTACCCAAATTATATTTTTATTTTTCGGCTTAATCTCAGACTTTCTCTCTTAGAAGAGTTTTTATTCGTGCTACTTCTTTTTTAGTAGCTTTAATTTCATGAGATTTAAATGGTTGACGAGTAGCTTTTTTAAATCGCAAATCAAATAATGCCTTTTCTGCTTTTTTCAATTCATCAATCAATTCTTGAAATGACATATTAGCCTTACTGTTAGAGTTCGATATGCTCATATACTATTAATCGTTTCTAATAATAAATTTTGTTTTTACTGGTAATTTATATGATGCTAAATTAAAAGCAGCGCGTGCAACTTCTTCTGGAACAGCACTAATTTCAAATAAAATTGTCCCAGGTTTTACAGTTGCAACCCAATAATCTACTGCACCTTTACCTGAACCCATACGTGATTCTGCTGCACGAGCTGTAACAGTTTTATCTGGAAAGATACGAATCCATAATGATGCACCACGTTTTGTATAACGGGTAATTGTACGTCGAGTTGCTTCAATTTGACGTGAAGTAATCCATGATGGTTCTAAAGCTTGTAAACCGTATTTTCCAAATGAAACTTCGTTCCCACGAGTTGCTTTACCTCGCATTCTTCCGCGATGGTATTTTCTATATTTTGTTCTTTTTGGACTTAACATAATGAAATTAGATTAATTAATAAATATCGTTTTTTGATTATTTTTTGTGTTTTTATTATTTCTTTAATATTTCATTTTTAAATAACCATACTTTTACGCCAAGAATACCATAAATTGTATGTGCTTCTTTTGTAGCATAATCAATATCCGCTCTTAAGGTTTGTAATGGAACTCGGCCTTCCCGGATCCATTCGCTTCTAGCCATTTCTGCACCATTTAATCGACCAGAGACTTCTATTTTAATCCCATTTACTGCATTATCTTGACCACATTTTAATCCTTCTCGAATTGCACGACGGAATGCAACACGATCTTCAAGTTGTTGAACTACAAGATCCGCAATAAGAGAAGCATTCGAATTAACATTTTCAACTTCTATTACATTGATTGTTATTTGACGGTCATTAGGTATGAATTTTTTGATATTTGCTGCTAAAGTTTTAATTTTAGACCCATTATCACCTACTAATACTCCTGGTCGACCCGTTTCAATATTTAATTCAATTTGGTCACCTAATCCATTTCTATTAATATGAATATTTGAGATACTAGCTAATTTTGCTAGCTTGTTAAGGTATGTTCGAATTTTATCGTCTTCTTCTAATAAACTTGAATATTGTTTAAAATCAGCATACCAAGCCGAACGGTGTTCTTGTGTAATACCTAAACGAAATCCCAAAGGATGTGTTTTTTGTCCCATTGAAAAAATCCTTAATTATTATTTTCTTAACTAATTGATTTTACAACAACTGTAATATGACAAGTTGGTTTTAAAATCTTAAAAGCTCGACCTTGAGCACGTGGTCGAATACGTTTTAGTTTTGGGCCTTCATCTGCAAAGATTTCTGAAATTACTAGGTTTTTCTTATCTAAATTGTAATTATTTTTTGCATTTGCTGCTACAGAATGTACCACTTGCCAGATTGGTGATCCAGCATCATAAGGTAAAAATTCTAATATCATTAATGCTTCTTGATATGAACGCCCACGAATTTGATCTAAGACTTGTCTTACTTTATGTGGTGATATTCGCACATATTTTGCTACTGCTTTCACTGATTGACCATTCGACATGCTATAGTTTCCTTAATGTTTATTACATATATTTGAAGTTTCTAAAGAATAACAAAATACGTTTTTTTTAATTTTAAAATATTATTTTTTTTCTTGAGAAACGTTAAACCCATAAGCTAATTTAATAGTTATATATTCATCTGTTTCGATATTTTGAGATTTTTCATTCATAAATTTGTTATGACTTGAAACTTTATTAATATAGATATCATAAACCCACATATCAAAAAAATTTATAGATAAATTATTTTGTAAAGAAATCACAATTGAATATAAAGCTTGTAGAAGAAAATCTCGTTCAATTGGGTTAGATTTTAATAGATAAGATATATCATCACGCACATAATAAAAATGTTTAAACTGAACACTTTGCAAAATTAATTTTGCTAGTGGGGATAACTTTTTTTCAGATTTAACATTAAAAGTTTTGATTTGGAAACTTTTAGGAAAATTTAATGTTAATTCTAACCGTGCCATGTTTTAATTTTTCCTTAACGTTTTGTTTTTTTATCTGCTTTAATATGTGATTTAAATGTTCTTGTAGAAACGAATTCTCCTAACTTATGGCCAACTAATTGATCAGAAATAAAAATTGGGACATGTTGTTTTCCATTATAAACAGCTATTGTAAAACCTACCATATTAGGTAGAATAGTTGAACTTCGTGACCAAGTTGTAATTATATCTTTTTTTCCTTCTGCATTCATTTTATTAATTTTCTTTAATAAATGATAAGCAACAAAAGGTCCTTTTTTTAATGATCTTGACATTTTTTGAGACTCTTAGTAATAAATTTTTTCTAAATTAATTATGAACGTCGACGAAGAATATATGCATTGCTAAGTTTTTTATTTTTTCGTGTTTTTTTACCTAAAGCTGGTTTTCCCCATGGTGTTAATGGACGTGCACGACCAATTGGAGTTCTACCTTCACCACCACCATGTGGGTGGTCACATGGATTCATTACAGAACCTCGAACAGTTGGTCGTTTTCCTAACCAACGTGTACGACCAGCTTTTCCACTTTGAACTAAAAATGCATCATTATTGCTAATTTCACCAATCGTTGCAAAACATTCTTTACGGATTAACCTAATTTCTTTTGATGGTAATCGTAAAGTTACATAATTTCCTTCTTTAGCTAAAATTTTTGCAGATGTTCCCGCTGAACGAACAATTTGTCCGCCACGATTAGGTAATAACTCAATATTATGAACTGAAGTTCCTAAAGGAATTTCTTCTAAGGGTAGAGTATTCCCTATATCTAACGATATTCCTTTTCCAGATAAAATTGTATCACCAACATTTAAATTATTTGGGTGTAAAATATAACGTTTTTCACCATCGATAAAATGAATTAACGCAATTCTGGCATTTCTGTTTGGATCGTATTCAATTGAGTTTACAATTCCTGGTACATCGTATTTATTACGTTTAAAATCAATTAATCGATATTGTTTTTTATGACCACCACCTCTGTGGCGGATAGTAATAACTCCTCTGTTATTTCTACCTTTAGATCGATGGTTTTTTCTAATTAAACTTTTTTCTGGCTTATCCGTTGTTAGCTCTGAAAAAGACGAAAGGGCTCTATTTCGTGTCCCTGGTGTGTATGATTTATAAAGACGAATACTCATAAACTTGATTAATTTATATAATTGTTAATTTTCTTCTGCAAATAAGTTTATTGTATCGCCTTCTGATAACGTTACAATTGCTTTTTTATAATGTGATTTCCACCCAACGTATTGGCCGACTCTCTTTTTCTTTTTCGGTAAATGAGCGGTATTAATTTTTATTACTTTAACATCAAATAAATATTCAATTGCCGCTTTAATTGTTGGCTTATCAGATTTAGGGTCTACAATAAAACTATATTGATTATTAGCTAATAATCTTGTAGCTTTATCTGTAATAATTGGATACTTTATAATATTTATAGTACTATCAGTAAGAGATGAAGAATTAATCACAATAAATCTCCTTTATATTATTGACTGCTAAGGGTGTTAACAAAATTTGCTTTGCTTTTAATAAACTTAAAGTATTTAAGTGTACTGCAGAAATTAATTCAACATTTTTTAAATTTTTAGTCGCTAATTTTAAAGGTGTTGTTTTTGTAGAAACAACTAATAAAATTTTTTGATCTAAATTTATATTGTAATTATTACAAATTTTACAAAATGCTTTTGTTTTTGGTTCGTTAATTAATGTTTCTAATTCGCCAATTACTGAGATATTGTTTCGTTTATTGTACAATAAAGTTTGTAATGCTAAATTTCGTTCTTTTTTATTTAACTTTAAATTAATTGTTCTTGGCTTTGGACCAAAAATAACACCACCACCTCTCCACAATGGAGAACGGTTTGAACCTGCCCTAGCACGACCAGTTCCTTTTTGTTGCCAAGGTTTTTTACCACCACCGCGTACTTCACTTCTAGTTTTGGTTGAAACCGTTCCTTGTTTTTGTGAAAGTTGATGTCTTAAAATATCTCTATGAATCAAATAATTACCTGAATCTTCTAATATATTAAGTTTAAAATTATATTTATCAGATGAAATTTGTCCATTTGAATCTAATGAATTGTATTCTATAATTTTTTGAACAGCCATGTAATATTTTTCCTAATATTGATTTGTTTAATCATTTTTTATTTTGTATTAAGTTGAAGGAACAATACTAAGTAAATTTCCAGGTTTTCCAGGAACTGCCCCTTTGACAACTAAAATATTTTCGTCATTATTTACTTGAACGATTTTTAATTTCTTGATATTTGCAGTTTTGTTACCAAGTTGACCTGCCATTTTTTTACCAGGTAAAACTCGACCTGGGGATGTTCCCATACCAATTGAACCTGGGGCTCTATGATTTTTAGATCCATGTGTCATAGGACCTCGTGCAAAATTATGACGTTTTTGCAAGCCTGAAAAGCCTTTACCTATACTTTTTCCTGTAACATTTATTAATTGTCCTGCAACAAATGATTCAACATCTAAAACTTGGCCAACACTGAAGTTAGTGGGGTCACTAACACGAAATTCTTTTAAATATTTTAAAGGTTGAATATTTGACTTTTGTAAATGACCTAATTGAGGCTGGGTTAATGATTTTGTCGAAACATTACCATATCCAACTTGTATAGCATTATAGCCGTCATTTAATGTAGTTTTAACTTGTGTAACAATACAAGGTCCAACTTTTAAAATTGTAACTGGAATTATATTCCCTGATTCATCAAATATTTGGGTCATTCCAATTTTGTTTCCTAATAAACCTAAAGACACAATATTTTTCTCCAAAAAATACTTATATATATATTAATAGTGATAAAATTTAGTTTTTACTTATTGTTCTAATAAATATTTTGATAATTACAATTATCAAACTATTATATAACTTTAAGAAAAGTTAAAGGTTTTGTCTATATAAGAAATATTTACAATATTATAATATTTTCTATATTTGTTATATAAGTTAATATAAATATATATAAACTTATATAACAATTTTATACTATAAATTTATGTAAACTATATATACATTTATGGTAATATAATATAGAATAGTATACATAAATTTATATATAGTTAAATAGTCAATATGAACAAAGTAGTAGGAATAGATTTAGGGACAACAAATTCTGTTGTTGCTGCAATTGAAGGTGGTCAACCTACAGTAATTACAAATGCTGAGGGGTTTAGAACAACCCCTTCTATTGTAGCTTATACAAAGAAAGAAGAATTATTAGTTGGACAATTAGCAAAACGTCAATCAGTTGTTAATGCAGAAAATACATTTTTCTCAGTGAAACGATTTATTGGTTGTAAAGCTGATGAAATCTCAGAGGAATCAAAAGAATTACCATATAAAGTAATTAAAGATGATAATGGTAATATAAAAATTAAGTGTTCTTCGTTAAATAAAGATTTTAGTCCAGAAGAAATTTCGGCACAAGTTATAAGAAAACTAATAACTGACGCAAAAGAATACTTAGGCCAAGATGTTACAAAGGCTGTAATTACTGTACCTGCTTATTTTAATGATTCTCAACGTCAAGCAACCGTTGATGCTGGAAAAATTGCCGGTATTGAAGTTTTAAGAATTATTAATGAACCGACAGCAGCTTCTTTAGCATATGGTCTTGATAAAAAACAAAATGAAACTATTTTAGTTTTTGATTTAGGTGGCGGTACATTTGATGTTTCAGTTTTAGAAGTTGGTGATGGTATTTTTGAAGTTCTATCAACAGCTGGAGATACCAATTTAGGTGGTGATGATTTTGATAAAGCTCTTGTTAGATGGTTAGTGAAAGATTTTGAAGAAAAAGAAGGTACAAATTTAACTAAAGACATTCAAGCTTTACAACGTCTAACAGAAGCAGCTGAGAAAGCAAAAATGGAATTATCAAATGTTGAAAAAACAACGATTAATTTACCATTTATTACAGCAGATAAAAATGGGCCTAAACACATTCAACAAGACTTAACACGTGAGAAATTTGAAACTTTATGTAAAGATCTAATTGATCGCTGTCGTATTCCAGTTGAAAAAGCATTAAAAGACGCTAAATTAGATAAATCAGGAATTAATGAAGTTGTTTTAGTTGGGGGTTCAACAAGAATTCCAGCTATTCAACAATTAGTTGAATCATTAACTGGTAAACAACCAAATAAATCTGTAAATCCTGATGAAGTGGTTGCTATTGGTGCTGCGATTCAAGCAGGTATTTTAGCAGGTGAGATAACAGATATTTTATTACTAGATGTAACACCTTTATCACTTGGTGTTGAAACAGTAGGTGGAATTATGACAAAACTTATTTCACGAAATACAACAATTCCTGTTAAAAAATCAGAATTATTTTCAACTGCGGCAGATAATCAAACAAATGTAGAAATTCATGTTCTTCAAGGAGAAAGAGAAGTTGTTAGTGGTAATAAAAGTTTAGGAAATTTCAAATTAGAAGGAATTCCAGAAGCACCAAAGGGTCGACCACAAATTGAAGTAACATTTGATATTAACGTAGATGGTATATTATCAGTAACTGCTAAAGAGAATGAGTCCGGCAAAGAACAAAGTGTGACAATTCAAGGTAGTTCTAATCTATCAGAAACGGAAATTGATGGTATGTTAGAAGAAGCAGAAAAATATGCATCAATCGATCAAGAACAAAAACAAAAAAGTGAAATGGTCGTAGCCTCTATGGCTTTTTGTGATGAAATCGATAAGAAATTAAATAACGATGAGCTTAGTAATTGTACAGAGGAAGAAAAAGAAGAAATTACATTAGCAATAAAATCTCTTCGTGAAACGGTTTCAAATAAAGATGAATCATATGATTCGATGAAAGAATCATTAGAACAATTGCAAAAATTAGTAGAAGGAAAATTAGTATAAAATAGTCTATATACAAAATAATAAACAAAAAATTAGTTAAATTATTAACTAATTTTAGGGAAAAAAATTGCAAATTTCAAAGTATATTAATGTTCATATCTAATAACTAAAATATACTTTGAAATTTGTTTTGGTTTAGAGTATTATTTTTCAAACTAAAAAATATACGAACTTAATACAACAGTGGTTAAACAAAGTTTATTTAGATGTTTCTATATCATCTACAATAATACATTCTGTTGTTAAAATCATACTTGCTATAGAAGTTGCATTTTGTAATCCTGAACGAGTTACTTTTGCAGGATCAACTACTCCTTCTGTATACATATTAGCAAAAATATTTTTGGCTGCATTATACCCAATCTCAAACTCTTGTTCTTGGACTTTACCAATAATAACAGGCCCATTAATTCCAGCGTTTTCAGCAATTCTTCTTAATGGTGCGACAATTGCACGCGAAATAATGAGTGCGCCAATCAATTCGTCTTCTTTCAGATTATTTTTTGCCCATGTTATTAAATTTTCAGCCAAATGAGTTAATGTTGCACCACCACCGGGTACAATCCCTTCTTCGACAGCCGCACGTGTTGCATTAATTGCATCTTCTAAACGTAATTTTTTATCTTTCATTTCTGTTTCTGTGACTGCACCGACACGAATAACAGCAATTCCACCTGATAATTTAGCAATACGGTCTTGTAATTTTTCTTTTTCATAACCTGTTTCAGCAATATTTACCTGTTTCCGTAATTGTTCACAACGTGCTTTGATATTTTCAATTTCTAACCCATCACCAACAATAGTTGTTGTATCTTTATTTACAATAATACGTCTTGCTTGGCCTAATAAATTCAATTGAATATTATCTAAACTTAAACCGGCATCTTGAGTAATAACTGTTCCACCTGTTAATACAGCAATATCTTGTAACATTAATTTTCTTAATTCTCCAAATCCCGGAGCACGTACAGCTACAACATTAACAATTCCACGTAATTTATTTAAAATCAAAGTTGCTAAAGCTTCTTTTTCAACATCTTCAGCAATAATTAATAAAGGTCGTTTTGTTTTTGTAATTTGTTCTAAAATTGGTAATAAATCTTGTTGTACTAGTGTAATTCGTTTATCAGTTAATAATATATAAGGATTTTCATAAGAAACTTCCATTTTTTCTGTATCAGTTATGAAATAAGGTGATATAAAACCTTTTTCTAATTTCATCCCTTCTGTAATTTCTAATTCTGTAACTATTCCTTTCCCTTCTTCTAATGAAATTACACCTTCTTTACCAACCTTTGCTAACGCATCTGCAATTAAAGCCCCAATAATATCATCATTACCAGCTGAAATAGATGCCACTTGTTTAATTGATTGAATATCTTCAACTGGTTGAGCAAATTCATTTATTTGCATCACAAGATATTGAGTAGCTTTTTCCATTCCTAACTTTATTGAAATGGGGTTTGCACCAGCAGCTACATTTTTTAAGCCTTCTTTAACCATAGCATAAGCAAGAACTGTTGCCGTTGTTGTTCCATCCCCAGCTACATCATTTGTCTTTGCAGCAGCTTGACGAATTAAGGAAACACCCGTATTTTCAATATGGTCTTCTAGTTTAATTTCTTTTGCAATTGTTACCCCATCATTCACAATTTGTGGTGACCCGTATGTTTTTTCTAAAACAACATTACGACCTTTGGGACCTAACGTTACAGAAACTGCTTCTACCATTATTTCCATTCCACGTTCTAGAGCACGCCTTGCATTATCTTGATATAATATTTTTTTTGCCATAACTTCAATTTTTAATAAATTTATAAAACTTCTTTAACCATAACTTTAAAATAAAAATTCACAATTCGGCAAGTTAAATTTTTAATTTTATTAAAATTTTTTTGTTTAAAAGCTTTACGAAAAAGAACAATACCTAGTATTATTAAATAGTAATATAGTTTGGGCTTGTAGCTCAGTGGACTAGAGCACGTGGCTACGAACTACGGTGTCAGGGGTTCGAATCCCTTCTTGCCCAATATAAAAATATATTTATTTAATACAATTTTATAAATATATGTTAATTTTTTAACTACACATACTATATTACATTACTGGGGTGTCGCCAAGTGGTAAGGCTGTGGACTTTGACTCCGCCATTCGTAGGTTCGAATCCTGCCACCCCAGTTTTTATTGTTGGATTTAAACCTTTAATTCTAATTTACATTATTTTATATTTTCGCTACACTAATTGTATAATGAAGAGCAATAAAATTTTTTTACTTATAAAAAAAAAGCGATGACAGCTCGTATTCAATTTATAAAAGGTATAGATGAAAAAGTTTTACCGGATGTTCGTTTAACACGTTCAAGAGATGGTAGTACAGGGACAGCAACTTTTTATTTTAAAAATGCAAATATTTTAGATAAAAGTTTAGCGTTAAGTGGTGAAATTACAGGCATGTATATGATTGATAAAGAAGGAATCTTAGAAACACGTGATGTAAGTGCTCAATTTATTAATGGAAAGCCACAAGCGATCGAGTCTATTTATATTATGAAAAGCCCTGAAGCATGGGACAGATTTATGAGGTTTATGAAACGCTATGGCGAAAGTAGTGGTTTAGTTTTTACAAAAGTATAAAGCCTGTATATATAGATCACAAGACCAAACTTTTTCAGGAAAAAATAATAAATTTTTTCCTGAAAAAGTTTGGTCTTTTAGCCTCCACCAACAATAGTAACAATTTCAATCCTATCTCTATCTTTAATAAAAATACTATTCCACTCTTTTTTTGGACAAATAAAATTATTATATTCAAGTACTAAAAGAGAAGAGTTATAATCAAAATATTTAATTATATCGAATAAATTAATAACTTTATCACTAAAATATTCCTCTCCATTTAAAAAAAAAGTTTTAGTTTGTTTCATCAAAAAATGTTAAAAAATTAAATATTTTATTAATAACGTAGACGTTATTTAGTATAACTTGGTATACTATTATAGGTAAATAGTTTGGCGGGTGTGGCCAAGTGGTTAAGGCAGTGGGTTGTGATTCCACCATTCGCCGGTTCAAGTCCGGTCACTCGCCCTACTTTAAACATTTAAATTTAAAAAGTAAGAAAAATTAAATATATATATATATATAACGGGTATATTAGTCTTATGTCACGCTATCGTGGACCGAAATTACGAATTACAAGAAGGTTAGGTAATTTACCAGGATTAACACAAAAAAGTTCAAAGAAAACGGCTAGACCAGGTCAACATGGTAAAGGTGATGGTAGAAAAAAAGTAACAGAATATGGTCTACGCTTAGAAGAAAAGCAAAAATTAAAATTTAATTATGGTATAACTGAAAGCCAGCTATACCATTATATTAAAGAAGCACGTCGCCGCAATGGTGTAACTGGTTTAATTTTATTGCAATTATTAGAAATGAGATTAGATACAATTTGTTTCTCACTAGGTTTTGCTTCAACTATTGCAGGGGCGCGCCAGTTAGTAAACCATGGTCATATTACTGTTAATAATAAAGTTGTTGATATTGCAAGTTTTCAATGTCAAATTAACGATGTTATAGGTGTCAAACCAAAAACAACATCAAAAAACATTATTGAAAATAATTTAAAAAATGTAAACTTTAATAACCCTCCTACACATTTAACTTTAGATAAAACAAAGTTAGAAGGAACAGTTAAAAATTATTGTGACCGAAGTGAGCTTTTATTAGAGTTAAATGAATTATTAGTTATTGAGTACTATTCAAGACGATAATTTTAAAAGTCTATTACAAAATTTTAACTTCATTTTAAATAAAAATAATTAAAAAAAAATCATAAATTACTTTATGTTAAAACTTAGATTAAAACGAAACGGAAGAAAACGTCAGCCATCATATAGGCTAGTTATCATGGAAAATACAACTAGACGTGATGGACGTCCTGTTGATGAAGTGGGATATTACAATCCTATAACAAAAGAATCCTCATTTAATGAAGAAAAAATCATAAAATGGTTAAGTTATGGTGTTCAACCTACAAAAACTGTTTTTGACTTATTAAAGAAAAGTAATTTAATTAAAGAATAATATTAAAAATTATTCCCGATTTCTTTACTATATAGTTTGATTAATAATTAAAATTGAAATATTTTTTGATTATTAATCATATATATGTATATATAAATTTTATTTTTTCTATTTTTTAATTAAACGTTTATTTGATTTAAGCTTCCCTTTATTGGTAAAAGAAAGATACTTAAATACTAGATTTTTAAGTAAAATAGTAGATTATAAAATTAATGATAGAAATAATTTTTATTGGAGAAATTTAATGGATTGGAATATTACTCAAAATTTTTCATCGAATATTGTTTTTGGCATTTTATTATTTGCTATGATTACATATTGGATTAATTTATCACTTTTCAGGGGAAATAAAAATCTAATAAAAATTGGGAAATGGAGTGCAATTATAGCAAATATTTTGTTGTTTTTTATTCTTTGTTCAAGATGGATTGTCGCTGGTTATTTTCCATTGAGTAATCTTTATGAATCATTATTATTTTTAACTTGGACATTACTAACAATATATCTATATTTAGAATTTAAAACGAAGAGTAAATTATTAGGTGCTATTTTATTACCTATTGCATTATTAATAAATGGATTTGCAAATTTAACATTATCAGCCGATATGCAAAAATCAAGCCCATTAGTCCCTGCTTTACAATCAAACTGGTTAATGATGCATGTAAGTATGATGATGCTAAGTTATGCAACTTTAATAATAGGTTCATTACTATGTATATTATTTCTTGTTCTTTCAAAATTACAAGATGTTGATTTACAATTAGTTGATGAATCAACATCGTTAGTTTTTTATAATAATATTTTTGATTATTATGAAGCTAAAGTGTTTTTACAAGAAAATAAATCATCAACACCAAGTGATTTACCTTTTGAAGAAGATATTCAAGAAATTGCTTTTTTAAAACTTTTAAAAAGTTTAGATAATTGGAGTTATAGAATTATTGGCCTAGGTTTTCCATTTTTAACTATTGGTATTATTGCTGGAGGAGTTTGGGCAAATGAAGCTTGGGGATCATACTGGAGTTGGGACCCTAAAGAAACATGGGCATTAATTACATGGCTTGTATTTGCAACTTATTTACATTCTCGTATTACTAAAGGTTGGGAAGGCAAAAAAACAGCAATTGTAGGTGGGTTAGGATTCTTTGTTATTTGGATATGTTATTTAGGTGTTAACTTTTTAGGAAAAGGTTTACATAGTTATGGATGGTTATCATAAATAAAATGTACTTATTCATTTTTATTAAAAATAACGTATAATTCATACTAGGAAATTAATAAGGTTATAATAAAAATTATGTCGCATACAGTTAAAATATATGATACGTGTATTGGTTGTACTCAATGTGTTCGAGCATGTCCTACTGACGTATTAGAAATGGTACCTTGGGATGGTTGTAAATCAGGTCAAATTGCATCATCACCACGAGTAGAAGATTGTGTTGGTTGTAAACGTTGTGAAACAGCATGTCCTACTGATTTCTTAAGTGTAAGAGTATACTTAGGAGCAGAAACAACTAGAAGTTTAGGATTAGCTTATTAAAATAAATGAATTTGTAAGAAATTTTTAATTTCTTACAAATTCATTTATAGTTTTTTATCTATAATTTGAACGCAAACTTAAAAAATTGATCTCTTTTTTTCTAATTTTTATAAAACAGATAGACTATTTTTTAAATTCCAACGTTGTAAGGTGATGGTATTTGACCCATCAGTATGTTGTTTTGATTTAACTGGCTGGAACCCAATTTTTTGACTTTCTGTAATAATCACATCATTTGCATAATGCTGTGAAAGTTTATTAATGAAACTTTCGACAGGGTATGGTTGAATCCAAAAACTAGCATCAAGAACTAATTCATATTCTTCACCATTCCAGTTAAATGTAATATCATAATTATTTGATTGTGGAATTACTAAATTAACATTATGGTGCTTTGAATTATTTACTTCAATCGTCTTTTTTTCTCTTTTATATGGAATTTCTAATTTATTTAAGGCATTTTCTAAATGGAATAAATTTTTAAAACTTGTTTTTAAATTTGTAAAATGTGACATTAGTTAATCCTTTTATAATAGGTTTTTTTATAAATTAATTATGTTTATCTTTCATCAACACCCATGATTTTAGTATAATCGATTAATAGTCTTTTTAACGTCTATTAATATTTTTATTACATTACAAATGTTTTTGACCAAGCTTTAAAATTAATTTTAACTAATAAATAATGAAAGACAAATCTAATTAAAATTAGATTTGTCTTTTTGTCAATTAAGTGCTAAATAACAACTTAAAAATTAAGCATTAACAGCTGGAGCTGTGAAAGCAACTGGTAAAACATCACCTGAAGCTAAATCTAATGGGAAGTTGTGCGCGTTACGTTCGTGCATTACTTCCATACCTAAATCAGCACGGTTGATGATATCAGCCCATGTGTTGATCACACGACCTTGAGAATCAACTACAGATTGGTTGAAGTTGAAACCGTTTAAGTTGAATGCCATTGTACTAACACCCATAGCAGTTAACCAGATACCTAAAACTGGCCATAAAGCTAAGAAGAAGTGTAAAGCACGAGAGTTGTTGAATGAAGCGTATTGGAAGATTAAACGACCAAAGTAACCGTGTGCAGCTACGATG